>JAABUS010000047.1_pt1 | contig 257170 bp, 214 predicted proteins | sample 5560161 | NCBI WGS metagenome assembly JAABUS01 (sample SAMN10711885, study PRJNA513376) | rock metagenome | isolation source: Antarctica rocks | place: Antarctica: Victoria Land, Trio Nunatak nord | collected 2016-01-04
CCGGCAAGTTGGGAACATACGGATGCTCGTCGACAAAGGTAGAGGCGTTGTAGACTTTGTCGTGGACTACGAGGTAGAGATCCTAGAACGCCAAAATGGGCCAACGTCAGCAATTGAGCGTGGTTTTCCTCGAATTCCCTTGAGTATGAGTAACGAACCTTCTTCGAGCTGTGCTCCGAAACGTCGGAGTATGTGAGTTCCTGGGTTTCTGACATGGTGGCAGTGACGGCGGAGGTGCTATATTAGACGTGAGGATAATAGAGACGGATACGGGCGCCTGAGACGCAGCTGGGAGCAGTAAGTGAGCCGTTGAAGAGTATTTGGGAGAAGATTGCTCGGAGGCAAGACCTAGCTCCAGAGGACGGCCTACCTCGATTGGGAATAGCTATCAGGGCACCGTTTAGGCCAGGCACGTGATCCTGCGGATACTCACTTTCACGTTGTGTACTTTACATACAAGCTTCGACGAATTTGGGCGGGTTCGTCAATTATGTCACAACTGTATCACAGTCATGATTGAAGCTTGATGCCATTAGGTGCATGGACATTCAGAGAGCAACACAACGTGCCGTAGTGCGTATCTTCGAACTATTTGAAGCCCTATCCCATTGCAAGGGGACTGTCACAGCCAGACACAATGGTGCTATTATCTCCACTGACATGTAAGGTAGCTGTATGCAAAGCAAGTATTCCGCCCAAATCAGACTGTTCTAATAGTCCTTTTCCTTTCCACCTCTCATGAAGATTTGTCTATTTGAGAATCGTTATGCCCGACATTTCCGGTTGAATGAGAAGATCTATTAGGATTGCGGGTCATGGGTTTAAGACAAGTGAAAAGCGCCTTGGCCTTCTTGGATGGCCGTCAATAGGCGCCTACGGAGCACATCGACGTCGCTGTAGTCCGGAAGCTTGACATAGTTGGCGCATGTCATTACTGATATCAGGAAGTCGTCCGGGGTCATTCCTGAATCGCTAGGTTTACGCACGACCGTGAACATTGGTGTTAAACTCTTGAAACCTGCATGAAACCCGTAAGTGACTGATCAAAAGGAGATGGTAGGGGTACACCAACCACCAATGGGTAGCTTTGGGCTCCCTGTGACGAACTGCAGAAAGTCACGCTTCTCTGTAGCGGACAACTCGCTCATGACTTGCAACAGATTTCGCACACTCTTGCTGTCCATGTTGAAACCGTGGTCCGCTTTGATGGAGTCAAGGAGAGCTACGCAGAATTTCAGTAGATGCATGGAGAATGTTAGAGGTGAACTCACTCTCGAGGCTCCAGTCCTCCTCGACTTGACCGAAGAGCATTTCCAGCTCTTTAGGAGTGAATGCCCTCAAAGCCGTGTAGGGGAAGACCTGGGAGAAACCAGCTCGGAAGGCATCGACTTGACGTTGGATGCCACCCCCCAGGGTCATATCGATGACCTTTTCCACGTAGATTTCCACGTTATCAATCGTCACTGGCGTTTCAGCGCCATTCTCGATCAATTCAATGGCTGAATACCCAGGTAGCGTGAAATCTAGCGACAGACCCTCGATGCGAGCGCCTTTAACCTCAATGTTCTGAATCGCAATGATCTTCCTCGCAGCTGACAAGCCGGTATTTCCTTCTACGCGCTGTTTCTCTAAAGCATATTGTTTGACTAGCTTCAAGGATCTCCCGAGGTATTCGTCGACCGTCTTGATGGCACCTAGAGATAGGGGAACAGTGTTTGGTTTGTTGCCAACGCGGAAAAAGGTCGGATTGAGAGGGACGTCGATGATCCTAGAATCGAGCATAGATCTTGCAGTAAATTTACCGAGTATTTTGAAGTGATGCAGGATCTTCTTCCCGCTTTCCGTTTCTGCCTGGGCAGCGCTCATTGGAGCGGGGAACAAGCCGAGTTTGCTGAAAACGTACTTACTGCTTTCGCCGGAGTCATTCTCTCTCCAGAGTTTTAGTTCTTTCTTCGAAAACTCTTTTGATACTGTGGAGTAGAATTCTAATGTAGGTCCAAGGCCCGTACCGACCTCTTCGAAGTATTCAACTTCCAGTACGCTTGGCGATGCACCATAGAGCTCCATGACTTTGACAGCAGATTCCAGTATCCTACTCCGGGATATGCGAACCTTCTGACGCTGAAGTCTTCCAATGAAAGGTCGGTCATCGTGGCGTCGATCACGCCGAGAATCATCCGTAGGTTGTGCGTTCTGCCATCGAGTCATCGACCGTGAGTAGCCGAACGAACTGGACTGGAGGAACAAGTGTCGCGTTTCGAAGGGGAATAGGAAAGGATAAAGCCGCGGAAGATCTTCGCTCCATGGTGGGAGACATTTTGAGGCCACAATCAAAGGCTCTTCCAATTGCCGGTTGAGCTTCGCAGTAAGCTTAGTATTGACAAAGTGTGATAGTGGTTCAGCGTTGAGATTCAAAGCCTCCTTGCTGTCATCTAGCACATCGTCTAAATTGGCATTGAGCTCGTGTAGGATATTCAGCAGACGAAGAATCTCCGAGGTAGTAGGGTGCTCGTGCAGCGAAGCTGGTAAGCTGTCATATTTCGCTTCGACAGTGGCAACTTGAGATTTCGACGTAGTTGACGGCTCTGGCGGAGGCGGACCGGACACCTTCCGGAATTTCACTGTGTGAGCAGAAGACCAGACGTTGCGCGGTGAGCTATCATTGGACTGTGGGCTATTGTAGTGCACAGCTCGATAAATCGTTGTTTCGTGGGATATTGGTTGCTCATCAATACTGAATTCAAGATGCCAGTCCTGGGGCACTGCTTGAATAGCCGCAGCGTAAGACATCGCTCGGCTTGCCAGGGAGGGAGGGATACCTGCAGCTAACAATTCCTGAGCGCGCGACGAGTGTCGCTGTTGCAGGGATGTCGTAATTTGAGAAGGCGTCGCAATGCGAGTACCATCTTCCTTGCGAGCTGTAACTTTACCAGTCGCTGCGATTTCCATATTGACCGCGCTAGGGTCCGAAACGTCTTCCTCGTCAATGCCGCCATCTAGATCGTCCACCAGCGCCTCCAGAGCACTATTCTCGTCAGCGTCATCCTCATCCGTTAGTTGCCTCTCATCGGCACATTCTAAAGGAGATTGCGCGCGCTCGGGCTCTTGAGTAGGTGTCGCTGGTGTTGCTTTCGCGTTCTGGTGCTTACGGCTTGAGCGTCGGGGCCCAGTAGTCTTGTCCTTCATCTCAGATGTGGAAGGATCGGCTTTAGCTTTCGGGGTTTTCCGCGCACTCCGAATTCCAGGAGTCGCTGTCGAGGGTGTAGAAGGAGCAGATGCAGCTCCGGTGGCTTTTCCGATTGAATCTCCCGGTGTTGCACTTGGTTTTGGAACTCCAGCAGCTGCAGCAAACGCTGCCAAAGCACTCGAAACGCCTTCACGATCACGAGGTCTTGAGGCTTTCGGCCGGTCTGCGAGGCTGATGCGAGGTCTGAGATAATCATCCAAAGCTTTGAAGGTCGCAATCGCATGGACCGAAATCATCATGTTCTTGTAAGATTTTGGAATATCCGTATTATCGTCAGCAATGAGCTTCAAACGCAATTGCTTCGAGATCATGGAGGCTGCACTGGAGCGGCCGCTGTCTAGAGCATTGTGATGGACGGTAATAACTTCAAATTGCTCAGACCGACTAAGTACATCCTGAAGCTTGTGCACTAGCACACTGAAGGGCGTCGTAGGAATTGTTGTGCTTGAAGTTCGTGTCTTGCCTCGAGCCGGCAGACTCATGAAGACCTGCAAGAATGCGGCTCTTGCCTTCGCTTTCATGGCATCTGACGCATACGATTAACACAGTGCAAGATCGGAGTTCCTCGAAACCTACCATTGGAATTGCTGAAAACTTCAAGCACTACTTGGCCAATCTCTGAGTTGAGCAGCTCTGCACTTGTGATGCTCTCTAGCGCGTCACCCTGGAAGAATTTGGACAGTCTGGTAAACAGTCTGACGCCATTCCCAGCGCCGCCACCAAGGTAACATTTTCGGATATCCTGTCCGAGGCCGCTGAGTTCTTCAAGGATTTCAGACGCTTTCTCTTTCGAATTGCGACCTTTGCTCGATCCGTGCGCGCCTAGGAATTCCTTCGCGCGCAACGTGATGCAGTCTTGGAGGGTCGACGAAAAATCAGAGGGAGAAAAATCCTGATCGTCTGATGACGAGTCGCTAGGCGTCGAAGAGACGTCCTCGTGGACACTGTGTTCATCATGTTCTTCGTTATTGTCATCCCCGTCGTGTTCGACCTCGCTGTCTGAAGCTTCATCGGCTCCCGTCTTGTCATGGCCACGCTCGGGAAGACTCCCCTTAGGACCTGGAGCGGACTTTGACTTGGGTGACTCGATATCCGAACGCGCTTTCCCATCTATTGTCTTATCCGCCACGACTTTGAGCGGCCTGTCGGCTAATTTAGTAATCTCCGCCATGACGCCCTCACGGTAGAATTGATTGTCATACACGCTCTCCATTCTCTGCAGAAGTAAGTCAGCTGCCTGCAGAGCCGGGAGTACCAAGGAAGGATGATCTTGCTGCGACAATATGGCTGCCAGGAACGATGCGTACTGCACCGTGCGCAGAGCATCTTCCAAAATTGAGACATCAAGATTGGACAACATCTTGAGTTGGGCTGTAAGTACTTTCTGTCTCACACTGAGATTGACGGTACTTGAGAAAGCACTAGTGAGCGTGGGCAGTAGTACGATAGCAAAGCGCTTGAGCTGTTCCTTACAGCCGTCCAGCAACTGTAACCTCTCACCGTTTGTACGAGAGGAATGCTTCGTCCGTGCATCCCGCATGGCGAGCAAGTCTTCACCATCGAAAGCCGTAGCAAATAGACTCTCTTGGCTTGACATGCCTTCACTGTGAACTCCGGGCAGTAACTCGCAGATTACATTGAGCGTTTCGGTAATCTGCTCTCGAGGCCGATGGATCAAGGCTTGCATGATGACAACGTCATATACCTGTGCTCCTGCGTTTTCCAGACTGCTCGGTATTGATACGCCCGTCAGTACTTGGTAGAGTGTATCAACAATGTCCATCTTGAACAAGTCTGCTGACCGTGCCGGGCTAGCGCCAGCTGTGATCGAAAGTACCCTTAGGAACTGCGTATGAATGCTGGGGCCGATGAGGTTGGTGGTTCCAGGCAGCAGTAGACGCCGGATCGCTACGAGCATTTCCGGCCGTATGAGGACTTCCAACCTCTCCGCCTGGTATTTGAAGCTCTCGACGATTCGGGACACGCACACGCATGCTTTCTCGACAACCTTCTGATCGCTATTGTTCAGGACGTCCAACAGAGTTCCCATAATGTCTTTTACAAGCTCAAATGAATCCTGCGAGATGTTCCGGCAACAATTAGCAGCAGTGTTGAGCGCTGTTCTCTGCGTAGCCGTGGGGAAAAAGTCAATCCATCTAAGGCAGGCTGAGAGACCGCCGTCACGAACCACGGAGGTCGGAAACTCAACTGAGATCTTCTCTAATGTCTGCAATGGTTAGCCTCAGCCAGCGCATGTTGTCAGGAACTGTGGTAAACTTACGCTCAATACTTGCTCCGGCATATCGAGATCCGCGAATTCGACAAGCTTTTCGGTGAGAACGGGTACCGCACCACCATAGACCACATTGGCAGTCGACTGCGGCAATGCTTCCATAAGATTTGCTAAGCAGCGGCATGCAAGGAGCTCCGTCTCGGAGCTCTCGAGATCGAACTGATTGGCCTGCATCAAGATGACTAGCTCCACCACAAATTGATCCGGAGAGAAGTGTCCCGATAGATTGTCCTCCGTGGAGATCAGAAGCAGATTTGAGAGCTCCAACAGCGCTTCTCTCCGATCGTGGAATTGGTCTTTCTGTTTCAAACGTTCAAGGATAGCTCGGAATCTCGACCCTCCGCCCGAGCTCATTTCCTGCAATCTACGATGAAGGTCGCTTGCAATGCCTGCCGAAGAACCTCCAGCGCCCAGGAAACCGCTCGAGAATGTGTCGTCACCACTGCCATCATCGGCGTCGAAAGCTCGGCTGCCCTGACCATCGTCGTCTTCGCTATCGGCGGCTGCTGGTGGGAGAGGTGCTTGTGCGGAAGCTGACGACTTGGAAAAACCTGGGGATAGTTCTCCCGATGCCTTATTCCCTGTATCCCCAAATTTTTTGTTTGACGCTTTTTTCGAACGACGAGTTGGGACTGCAGTAGCCGAGGTCGGTGTCTCCGAATCTATTATTGAAATAAGCGATGTCCTACTCCACATGTAGTGCTTTGGCATACCAGGACCAGGCTTCTTGCCACGACCGGACTTCCTCCGAGACGTCTCGGACGACGAGAGAGCAGGGGGGACTTTCTCACCCGTTTCTGGAGATGAACTAGTATCATTCGTAAGCTTGTAACATCATGGCTATGAGTAGATGGATCTTACCCGGACTTCACCATCGCACCTAATTGTTGAGTTGCTGAGTGTGAAGCTACGGGGTCAGGTGGGAGGACTGCCGCAGCAGTGGCTCTTGACCTCCTCACGCGCCGGGCAGGCGGCGCCTGTGTAACGCTGGAGTCTTGTTCCGTAGCTGACTCAGAAAGAGCTGCGGCTTTACGTTTGTTCGGTCTAGGTGGAGGCGGATTGCTGGCGGAGGTTGTGTTAGAGGCCGCAGACGGTGTGTTATCTGCTGCTGCTGCTGCACGCCTCGCGGAGGAGCGAGTGACTCTGGAAGACATGAGATTCTAATTCTGTACGGGATGTCGGTACAGGTCCTTCTAAAAAGGCGAAGGACCATGGATCGGAATGAGCTGGATAGTGGGTGAAGACTCAAGCAGGCTGCTGCCCTTGAGGTTCAGAATGGACATAGGTAGGACGTGGTGATAAAATAGGGAGGTATTCACCTAGGAAGGAGCCTGGAATCCAATTCTTGGTTGGATTCGAGGGCCATGCGTTCAACCCGCCATTAAGCGGAGATGAATCAGGAAGGACCAAACTGGCAAGTGTTGGCTGTCGAATTAGTCGTCATTGATAGCGCCGAAGATTACAGGGTCAGATTGGCCGACATCCGTGCGTCGTAATGATGGGATTGGAAATGGAAGTGGTAGGATGGATGATGCGCAAATTTATGTCTGAGGAGTAAAGCCGTATCGGGAGGATGTTGAGTACGAGCACGGCTATCTACTGTGAACGTCGAACTGGTGACACCATGCTTGGCACTTTGCTTGTAATCACATCTAATTAACACGGCATAATGTAGGAGTGTTTTGCTGATTCGCTCTTACAGTATCTGGAGTTGCTGCATTCATCTACTGATGGGTGAATCGAATACTACAATTGAGATCGCAAGAAGCTTGTGGTCGTATGGCGGGTTGACTGAGGGCTTACTTAGGGTTGGAAGCCCCACCAAAGACTATCGGTATGAGCCAATTCATGTCACTGAGCAATTATGTTCTTCTTCATTCCACGTAAATAGAGGTTTCCGGATATCTTGCATTAGAATCAAGCCACTGTATACAGGCCGCTGCAGTGTTCCAGGATTGCTCCATTTCTTTCTCCGGCTCTGCGGAGCCTTGTTTCCTCTCTACGACCCCTCCATTCGACCATTCCCTTTACTACCTTAGCTGTCAGCAACGTAATATATCGACGTGGCTTTTCTCAGTCAGAAAGAGATACATGTCATCACCACTTGGCCCAAATAGACCTTAAATCTGCCAACCTTCGCCAGCCGCGAAGATGGATTCCATGACTGGAGGGAGCCCCAAAAGCGACGGCCAAACGCGGGAAGAGCATCAGCAAGCAAGGACGACGCTGGAGAATTTACAAGGATATGCATTTCCAAGAAGGAAATTGAAAATCCCCAAAAATCTTTCCAAGCAGCCTATTGCGCTTATTGCTTGTGGCTCGTATTCTCCAGTACTGTTCATTTGATATGTGCTGGGACAAGTCTGACTAAAATCCAGGTTACATTTCTGCATTTACGCATGTTTGAAATAGCTCTTGATCATGTCAGGTTCTCTCTCCCAGACTATGGTGAGTAGTCCTTGGCGTTGGAGGTTTGTGGGCACCTGTTGACGCCCTCCTAGAGGTCGTTGGGATGTACTTGTCCCCAGTAAGTTCTGTAACCAGGGTAATTCGGCCTCAACACTGATCAGGTTCCAAAGGTTAGCGATGCATACAAGAAGGCGGGTCTAGCCTCGGCCAGGGCCAGGATAAAGATGTGCCAATTGGCTGTGGAAGGTTCTGATGTTGAAGTGGATCCATGGGAAGGCTTGCAGTGAGTAGTTGTGGAGCTCTTGCTATCTCACACGCTGATCCGAACTTGAAAACAGACAGAACTATTCTCCGACCGCCGATGTCCTCGATCAGTATGTTCTATCGAAGATGTTACATTGGGGTTCGCGCTGACAAGGATAGTTTCGATCACGAGCTCAATGCGGCCGTAGACGACAAGACTGGTCCTGGTCAGCGTCCAATTCGAGCATGCTTACTCGCAGGAAGTGACTTGTTGGAAACCATGAACACTCCGGGTGGTGAGCCAGCTATGTCCATTGTATTTGGGCAAGGACTGATCCTTCCCAGTATGGAGTGAAGTAGACCTTGACAGGATCCTGGACCGTGGCTGTTTTATCATCGAAAGGCCTGGAACAGATGAGACAAAAGCCTTGGCGGCATTGTCGAACTGGAGGGAAAAGATCTATCTAGTGCCCCAGCTGATTCCAAATGAGATCAGCTCAACCCGTGTACGGTCAGTAGAAGAATCTTGAGTGCTAGTGAACAATGCTTACGCTACTGTAGAAATGCGTTGAAGCACGATCTGTCGGTAAACTATCTGGTCCCGAAAGCAGTTGGTTCGTTGGAGCAAGATAATTTCATCTGTAACGGACTGAATGCTAACGAGCCCCAGTCGCCTATATCGAGGAGCACGGCCTGTACCGAGATGAAAATACTATTTCTAGACGGAACGAGAAGCATTCAGATGGTACTTCTGGAGTAGTCACAAACTCCACGGCAGCTCAAGCTTGATGCATCGCACAACATGACATGTCAACAAGAGAACAAGGGTTCCCAGTGGTGCCCGAATCTTACGTCTCTAGCCCAGGCTAATGGTTAGCCATACAAAGATTTGTGAACTGAGATGGGAGACCCTCATAAAGGCGAAGATGCCAGCTCCTATGGGAGGGGGACCTCTGGCGCTTACGCTCTCAAACGTCACCCAGATCAGGATCGATGCACTTTTCAGCCGACAACAAGGTTTATCGCCGCTGAAAGGAGTAAAGGACTTCGCATTCACCTTTGTCCGCTCTTTTGAAGCGGAGACTCCTCGCTTCTCTGCATCGAAGTATGCACTGGATAATTATGAATGTGTAATTACTGATGAAGACGAGGGAAATTAGGCTGGAGTGTGGGATACGCGAACCACAGCGTCTATGACTTGATCAAGTCCCCGCTGTTGATGCAGAAGTCATTAATTGTACTCCAAAGCGTAAAGTGGGGATAGTGGTCCACATACCGAAGACACTGTACGAATAGACTCCGTGGCTTTGTTAAAGTACACGGACTAGTGCAAGATCAAGTGCATTCTAATCTTGTTTGTTGACCAAAAGGTAGATGCTCACGACTATCATGCGTTGGACCGCCCCATAATCAATGGATTTGGCCGAGATATTTCTGTGTTTTCCTAAGCGTACGACCCGGTAACTCAGGACCTCCATTTGATGTAGTGCAGTGGAAAGGCGTGTTACAGTGACCACCGACAATCCACAAATTATCACACTGTAAGGTGCTATGTTACTTCAAGCGTTGAGTCGACACGTCAAAGCCCTGCTCTTCAAGTCTGATACTTTTGCATGGAAGTGGGTTTGACGACCCAGAAACTCACCCGAGGCCGCTAAATTAGTGCAGCCCTAGCCGAGCAGTACCTTTTGGGGCTTGGCTCGGGCTTGAAGTACTCTACCATTCAGATCAGGTCATCCTTAGAGCTGCCCCATCCTTCGAATGAGCAATGCGACCATTACGACTATTCTGCATGACTTAGCAATTTAAGTTCCTTCCACATTCGTTTATAGCCCACATTGTCTGCTTGCAACAGTCCTAAAGCCTCCCCAGACCGAAAGCTTCCCCATCGAACCCTCCGCACCATGGACGAATTCGCACAAACCCGCCAGCCCGACGACCTCTTCGACGACGACTTCACCCCCATCTCAGAGCCCGTCCCTCCAACCCACCACAACCGCCCTCAACGGCCCAAACCTCCTCCCAAAGCCCCCCCCCAGAAAGCCCAGCAACCCCCCAAACCGCAGCCAGCGCCCGACTCCACCCCAGCCGAAACCATCCCGCCTCCTGCCTCCCCTACTCAAACTCCCAAAGCACCTCCCGCCGTGCGCGGCGACCGCTCTGCCACCGGCGGCCTCACCAAACCCAAGCTCACAGAAGACGAACTCAGCGCCCGCCTAGCAGCCGCAAAGCTGAACAACGCAAAACGCGAAGAAGCGCACCGGCTGGCCGAAGCGGATGAAGCGAGTTTCCAGCAGAGGGAAGCGCAGGCGCAGCAGAAGAGAAGGGAGGAAGGCGCGGCGCGGAGGGTCATGGATCAGGAGAGGGAGAAGAACCGGTTGAGGAAATTGAAGGGAATGGGGGGGAGGGAGTGGGATGAGGGGAAGGAAGAGAATGAGCCGAGGAGTGAGAAGGGGAGCCAGTTCAGAAGAGGTGCATATGGGGGAACGACGTATCGCGGGCAGGGGCCTAATGAGCAGAATGGGGAGTTGGAGGATGGAGGGTCCGCGGCGGATGGAGGGGGTCACAGGGGGCGCATTAGAGGAAGAGGGAGAGGCAGAGGTGAAAGAGGTCGTGGTGGGCGAGGAGGAAGGGGTAGAGGCGGAGGTGATAATGGCAATCAGGAGCCGCAAGTACTTCCACGAGAAGAGGGTTTCCCAATTTTACCACCTGCAAAGGCCACGTCGAAGCTACCACCCCCCAATCAGCCTTCGGAACCGCTCATGTCGCCTACAGGGGACAAGCAGAGTTGGGCTGACCAAGTGGAGCAAGGCTGAGCGCATCGGAGGCTGATGAATCGGTAAAACGGTCAAAAGTGGAAAAGTGATTCCCTCGCATGTGATGATGATAGCGTGGTGTTCAGGTTATGCATTAGACTCATGGGGTATACCTTGAGTTATAGATACCAAAGCGCGCATATCCCTTTCTAACGCCTCGCTCAAGTAGAAAGACAGACTTACGAACAAACGTAGCCTACCACCTGCCACCATAACCTCTTCCCCTAAATCCGCCTCTAAAGCCACCCCCACCTCTAAACCCACCTCGCCCGCCGTACCCTCCTCTACCTCCCCAACCACCGCCATCCCCATCCTCCCTCCGCTCTTCCTCTGGAGCTCTGTTTGGCGGCGGCCGTCCCTTTAAATCTTTCTGTAAGCCCTCATATGTCTTCCTCATCTGCGCATACCCAAGATGCATCTTTCCATAGAAGTGATCTGCTAATCGCCTATCGTTATCCAATCTACTTAGATACGCCCCACATACGTCGCAGACTTGCAGCTTCTGGTGGCCCGAAGGGCCCGAGGTATCAGACAGCGATTTGAGCTCTCGTTCCTTGTCTTCTTTCGCGGCCTTTGCAGTGCGGATCTTGTAGAATTCCTGCACGCCGAGATTGACGGAACCGGATTCGCCGAGGATCGAGACTTCCAGGAGGCCAGAGTTTATGGTGCGCGAGTAGTCGGAGATTTGCTTGAGCTACATGGAAGTCGATGTCAGTGCGTTCCTTCCGCCAGGGACGGCCGAGGCATGGAAGCTATCCTCACAAGATCATTCGTCTGCCTAATCTCATCTGGCGTCTTCTCCAACCTTCGCTGCGCAGCATCAATTCTTCGGTTGCATTCATCGATATATTTTTGCATATCACGCATATAATCGTACTCGAATCCGAGCTTGGTCTTCTCGGCGGAGCTCTCATACTCTTGTTTCAGCGATTCGCTGTGCACCTTCGGACAGGGGCCGAGGTCTTGTTTCGTATTTGTGAAGAGATCATGGGGGCAAGTGCCGGCAAGGAAAGAGCGGCAGACTTTAGGGTCGCTGAGGGAGAGTTGGGCATGTTGGGCAGAGGTGCCGGCGCCCATAAGCTGCTCTGGTTAACATTAGCAGATTCTTAGGTAGCCGCGCACAACTGAGACTCGCCAAGCAGTTTCCTTTGCTCTGCAGCCATGATCACTACCGGTGACTTGCGCTCTTGAACAACCGCGACAAGTTCTCTGTCCTGAGCAGAATTTGAGGTCGAATGTAAATTTGGGAGCTATTAGCGACCCCGGGATTGCAGCCGCAGAGCCGCACACGCTACTCTAGCGCCCGCCTTGGCTACACGAACCTTGCCAAGATCGACTCTGACACAACTTACAAGTCAAGTTCTGGCAGGTAAGTAAAGAAGACAGAGATCTGCTCCCCACTCAGTCAGGAGCTCTCCCAAGGCGGCCGCTTCGAGCGAGCCAGCTGGGTGAGCAGAGATGACTCGACACTTGAAATGGTTGATTTTAGATTGACTCACTGCTTACGTCCGAAACCAAGGCTGCAGAGGTGTGAGGAATAATTGTCCTCGGCGTTGTATGCGTTGTACAAATCAATTTTCCACAACTCTACATCGCTTTCGAGAGTCGTGGAACAGCCATTGAAGGATTCTTCTGTCAATCTTTTATACAACATTGTTACTAGGTATTGAACGATTGAGATTTGAAGCGAGCCGCTACCGACCAACGTAATTTTCTCCGACCCTTGGATGTTTTGTTACTTCATACAAAGGTACGAGTCGATAGTTATGGCATCTCACATAAAAAATGGGACTCGGCCATCATAGCTAATTGTTTCCTGATTTGGCAATACGTCTTGGCGTTAAGGAACCCGACAAGGCTATTTTTCTCATCCCCAACCTCTTCGTTGATTCGTAGAATCGCTGTTCGAATTTTGTACTCGCAGCTTCTCTCATTCTTCGAGGAGGTTAAGAGTATGCAAGTAAGGGCGCGTAAGGACATGATATCTTACTCTGAATGTATCCACTCTATAAATACACTTCTCAGTCTGTTCAATGCATCTAGTACTGTAGAAGTATTCATACGAGCGATCGTCTTCATCCTTTTGCACAACGGCAAATACTTTATTCCCATCTACACTACACGTACCGGTCTGATCATACTTCGCAGTACGAAAGCTATCTCAAAGCCACGCGCTTTCCTGATCGAGACCCGAGCTCTCGCCAGAGCTCTACCAAATTGTCACCAACTTCCCATAACGCTTGCATTGCGTGAATAGGCAGATCCCCGAAACAGTCTCAGATCGCTTAAGCCTTCTGTCAAAACCTTGAACAGAGGTCATAGGATACTAATTCAATGGCGACCAGTAAGCGTAAAGATCAGGATCAAATCCCAAACCGCACTGAAGTCTGCGAGCATCATGCCCACCCCACTGGTCGGCTATGGAGAAGGATGTCGCTCTGTTGAACATTATGCCTTTTTAAACACGAACAATACCCACAGGTGCAAGCAAAACCGCCGCTATCGTCACAATGCACCCGATGAAGAAACCACGAGCGCTTGCGGCACCGTGTTGCGGACACGGGCCGTTTCGGCAACTGGTAGTATTGAACTACTTGGTGTCAAAAGTCGACTGCGTATAGAATGCAATATATATTATTCATTTTGCAATGTCAGGACCGCCTTGTAAAGTTGAGCAACCCTACGTACGGGTACTTCATACGTTGGACTTAGCCGTTTCAAAGGGCCGTGTTTTCAAGTGGTGCTGGAGGAACCTGCTGCTTGATATTATGGCGGGTTGACATCTGCTGTTTGTCCATGTTGAAGGATTCGTACACTGCCCTAGGATTGGGTATCCTTTCTCGGTTTCAGGTGTAGTGACGGCGCTGGCCGCGAGCAATGGTGTCCTTCCGCAACATTAGGTGCTCGCTCTTCGTCTTCTTGTGCCCGCTAGGCGGAGCAAATCCTCTGAACGTCCGATGACTCTCCTCTACATAGGTCAAGCGACACTATGACCGTTCTCAAATTTGTGAAGGAAAGTGTGTGAGCGAAAAGGTAAAGCAGCCTTTATACATGAGGAATGAAATCTGCCCAGTTGACACTGGTGTAAGCACTCAAAGGCAAAGCTCGTAGGCTGACGAAGGCTTCGAGAAGTATATACGTCCGTGCTGAGCCATAGGCGATGATGACTGGATAGTAGGCCAATAAGAGTAGCCACTTAGGAGCCAAGGAGGCTACACCGAGCATACTGTTTGACTCCTTTCCGAATAATATCCTTGCGATATCTTGATAGAAGTAGGTGCCGATTGTGATAACGGCGAGATAGAATAGCAATACCCCGAGAAGCTGAAGACTAGCAACCCGCCATAGGAGACGTTCAGTCCTCGTAGGAAAGGTAAAATTCCATGCCGCTAGGTGGATGCCGAAATATGTCAGCTCGATTAAGACTCCGTACAACATCTCTCGAACAGTAATGCCCCTGTATGGGGTTGTTCTTGAGTTGACAAACGTTTTCACTGGTCGTTCGCTGGTCTCCTTATCGAAGCCAAAGAGGACGCCAAGGCCGAACTTACACAATGCGATGATGCTAGTTCTCCGCTCTGGGGGGTTAAGAAAGTCCAATGGCGTGGATTTATATGGTTTTCGAGCGCGATCACCGGCTTCAAGAAGGATGTCCGCTATTCTAATGTCGGTGTGTAGAACAATGGGTTCTCCCACGTCGAGTGGTTTGTGAAACCAGAAGAAGAACATGTTGAGAGAGCAGAATATGAAGGCCAGGGTGGAAAGTTCAAACGTAGATAACGCTATATGCTGGATTAAGCGAGCAATGCACTGGACAGTGAACCAGGCTATTTGTATCAGAGTAATAATCCTTGCAAACCCATCGGCCTTGTTCTTGTCACGAATCGTCTCTTGATCGATATCTGGATGTGGGAGATACTTTCGATTGACAAGATAAACGAGCTGCTGGCCATCGACAGGAAAGACTGGGAAATCTGGTGACTGAAGTAGGAAGCCACCCATATCCGCAAGAAAAGCGTGGCGCATAGTCCATTGTGGATAGCCCAGCTTCGCAAAATCGTCGACGCTTTGACACGCTGATTCCCACTGTTCTGCAGCAAAGGCCACAACAACCTCGGGGAAGAAAATGGTAAAGACCATCCAATTGATTTTGAGTAGTAAGAAGCTCCAGCGCCTGTTTGATTGAGCAGGGACGTTCAGACATAGTACAGACCAACTACACAGAAATACCGTGAGTAAGCAGCTTTGAATGATGTCGAGCGTTCCGCGTCCGTTCGGCTGATGTACCCATCCATCTGCTAAATACACGTTTACCGTGGAATTGGTTTTCATAATCGCAGTAGATTCAATTACCGAATCTTGGGAAGGCATAGATGTCGCCCAGGTATTTCTTTCGACGTGTGAAATTCTTGAAGAGTAGTGATAGATAGAAAGAGAGCGTCCAGGGCTGGCCTCAAAAGAAACGATGAACAAAACAGTGGCGTTCGTTGATCGACCGCGAAGCTTGAGCGGCTCAGCGAGGTTTAGGAAAGCACGTCGCCCTTGTGCGAAGCATATCGCAATAATGATAGAATGAAGCTTATGATGTAGCGATAGACGAGGTCGAGATCCAAATGAAACGATCAGAGAAGAAAGAGGTCATTGGAGTTTACTCGACCTACCCTGAAGAAGTCCCCAGTACTACAGCTGTGTCTATACATAGCTATGTTCCCTATGCCTCCTCCTATTGAGGATCGCGATGATACGACAGGCGACTGTGAAGGTGTGCCGTAGAGGAGCAAAGCCCCCTACGTTTGGGAACGCCTCTTGCCCCGGAAGCCTTTGGAGTGGACATTGAGAATTTGAGGAAGGACAGGGCGGCTCTTGCGACCACTGATTGGCTAGCAACCACACACCCACACCAGCTTCGTGAACGCATTATGCAGGGGCTTCCAAGTTCGGTATGAGCTATGTTACCGTGGGGCAGGGTCGTCGAAATCCAAATTATCCCCTCTGTGGGTTCTATCGCTTTCTTCCCTGATCCTCTAAACTCGAGCCAATTAGACGGGCAGACAGATAATGCCTTTTTATGCACTATAAAGGAGGCCTGGACATTTTTGAACATTGACCTCGTTTGATTTTCTGGCATGGAGGGTACTGGTCGTCTACATGTTTCATCGCTAGTCCACATCCGTAACCGCCCACCTGGTCTTTGACGATTTCCTCTGGAAGCAAAGTATCTGGAAGGGGTGAGCAGAAACACTAAGCTTTTGCGCTGAGCTTGAGAAAGACACTGTGATCATATAAATGTGCATAATCCTTGCAAACCAGTGAGCCGGATCTACCCACTGTCCTTGCGGTGTTTCTCCTCAATCGACCTCCAGCTCGTTTTGTCTGCCAATAGATATTGTCGGCTTGCCTTTGCCTTCCATAGGCTCCAGAAACCACTGATAGGCCAGAAAGACAGGGACCATAGCCACCAGGACGACTTGACTGCCTTTGTTTCGACTTCGACATCAACTCTCACCTTTTCATATACACTAGGTAAGGATGTTGCGTTGTACTTCTGGCGCAAATTGTCGTACCACTCGCGATCATAGATTTCCCAAAAGTCCTTCTCGGAGTAATATACTTGGGCATATAACCACTTCATGCCACCAAGCTTGCGCAACTCGCTCTCCAGCGCATGATTGGCCCGCATAAAAGCGTTGTGCTTGCCGGGCCCGTAACCCCAGAGGCCAATATTGAGCATAGGCTTTTGTAATCTTCCATCGACCGTATTCTCCGAGATATGTGGATGGAAAGTAGGAGAAGCGCTCTGACGCAAAGGGCAAAGCCAAAGTGGATAGATTCCGAACGTTTTCTCTGTGAACTCCACAAACTCCGTGGCCGCAGCCATCGGCAACGCGAGATCCTGCACGACGTATGGCTTAGCGTGGTGACTGGCATGAAGAGCCGTGTACAACATCCGGGTGCGAAGGTATTTGTCCAGATACCATCGCGTGAAACGGTTGAAAGGCGTAAAGAAGTATTGGAACGCAGAAATTCCGACCCAGAATCCTCCCCTATCGTAACGGAAAAGATATTCATCGAGCGGAATGTATTCTGTGACAGAACCATGGTTATTGGTGATCGTCTCCCTTACGTGCAAGTAGAACCATGGATCTTTCGCGTGGCTGAACGTTCGAACCGCATTATCGTTCGCTCTCTCATTTGTGAGGCGGCCCGTAACAATCGCCCCCTGGTCTTTCGAGAATAGAATTCCATCCACGTAATCGTAATAGTCTTCAGCTTTGGTGAATTGCTGTATCCTCTCCACGGCTGCTGGCATACTTGCGACCGGATGATAGGTTGTCTCCACGTACTTCTTTGCTTCTATGAGCTGTAGCTCTACGAGCGTTGTAATCCCCAGCGAACCGCATGCCCCGGCTGCACCATGAAAAAGGTCTGCTCTTTCGGTCCTCGACGCTGTGACTATTTCTCCATCTGCAAGTATCATCTCAACGTAATTGATCGTTCGGTCAAAGAAGCCATATTTGAAGGAGCTGCTCTCGCCAGACGTTCCTGCGTATCCGCCGCCCACTGTGATGCCGGGGAACTCCATAACAACGGGTGGGATGAGTCCATATTTCAAGGTCGTTTCCGCAAGACGGTCCATAGGTACATTGGGTTCTACTAGAATTGTTCGTGACTCCACATTGACATTGAGAACATACTTGAGGTGACTGATGTCTATCGTTCTCTTGCGCTCGAAGACCGACTGGCGCGTGCTGTTAGTCGAGCCATGATTTATGCGAAAGGCTTCCTGCCGATGGTAGAGCTCTTTGACTTGCGCAGCGATGACTGCGACCTCTGTTTTGTGTCGAAGCATCACTTATGATTGTCACGCTCCAAATAGGGTAGTGAGTAGAATTTTCCGGCAGTGCACGAGCGTAGAATTATATCATATATACATATACTCAGACCGCCCGGTTTTACTGGAGCGGACAAACCTTACCTAATTTAGATAGCACCCAGGTCGCGCAAGGGGGCCCTCACCCGGGGTCCGGTGGGAGGTGAGGCAGAGGCAGATTTGTGTTCTTGGCCACATGTAGAAGTAGCTGCCTTGTCCCTACCGCAGTTGTGGAAACAATTGTTCGAGATGCCGGCATGAGATTAATTGCCCTCCTTCTTTCATCTCTCCTTTTCCCGTACCTTGCCGCCGCTGATCCCGACTACCATGAGCGCCTAACCCTCGAACCACTCACTCCAGCGTTACTACTTGCAAGCTTTAATTTTCGAAGCAATGCGTCTTTGCAGTCATTCGAGCAACAGCACTTCCGCTACATACCGCGCTCGCTAGGGCAGATACTACAGCATGCGAAGACACGGGAGCTCCATCTAAGATTCAGCACTGGGAGATGGGACGCAGAGAGCTGGGGCGCAAGGCCATGGAGAGGACAAAAGGAAGGAGGGACGGGCGTGGAACTTTGGGCTTGGGTTGAAGCGGAGACTGATGAAGAGTCAGTGAAATCTACCGAGGCGTCGAGATCGATGGCTTATGTTTCTGTAGGGTATTTGCACGCTGGATTACTCTCAACCATGCGCTCTCAGGTCTCTTCTGCGCTTCCCTCAACTTCATCGACTCAACGCGGACTACTAGGCCTGTCATGACCTTTGAGCCTGCAGGCGACCATTCAAATGCCTCCACGCCGCATCTGCATCTACTCCACGGAACACTACCACGGGAGGTAGTCTGTACAGAAAATCTAACACCATTCCTGAAGCTGCTACCTTGCAAGGGCAAGGCAGGGATAGCAAGCCTTTTGGATGGGCACAAACTATTCGATGCATCATGGCAGACTATGGCTATCGATTTCCGGCCTGTTTGCCCAGCAGACGGATCAGCATGTTACGTTGAAATGGAGCAGACCGTGGATATGGTGCTTGACATCGAGCGATCAAAGCGGCCTCGCGGTAAGCTTCAAGCACGTTCTTTCTCAAGTCGTCTGGAGTAACCCAAACGAACAGACAATCCCATTCCACGTCCAGTGCCACAGGAAGAACTAGCCTGCGACCGGTCCAAGCCATATGCAGGCTCGGACGCCTGCTACCCGCTTGATTTATCCTCTGGACAACCCTGGAGCTTGAGTGAAGTCTTTGGCCGTACCATCAAAGGCTCATGCCTTGCAACAGATTCAACTGGCCACGCCACGGAGTCCGTGTGCCTCAATGTGCCTCACGAACGTGAAGTCCATGTTGCCAACGGCGCCATTGAAAGCAAAAAACCATCTGGTAGATCTCGATGCTTCACCCTTCACGAATCCGAGCCATTCGAGCTGACCCTGCCGCAACAATCCATCGAGACCACGCCTCGACCCGAACCCCTGCTCTACGCATCCCGCTCTATCACCGGCCACGGCCAAGAACGCGGCGGCGTCCAAACACTCCTCACTAACCCCTCATCCACCGCCCCAATCTCGTTCATCTATCTCGAATCCCTCCCCTGGTTCATGAAACCGTACGTACATACCCTACACGCCCGCCTCTCCACGCACTCCGCCCCCGATCCCAGCATCATCTCGTCAATGTACTACCGCCCCGCCCTGGACCGCCGCCGCGGCACCCAGCTCGAATGCCTCATCACCGTCCCCCCAGCGTCCACCGTCGTCATGACCTACGACTTCGACAAGGCCATCCTCCGCTACACCGAGTACCCCCCCGACGCCAACCGCGGGTTCGACGTCGCGCCTGCTGTGATACGCATCCTGCCCCCTGATACAGCAGAAGACAATCAGCCGATATTCCTGCGGACGACGAGTCTGTTGCTGCCGCTGCCGACTCCGGATTTCAGCATGCCGTATAATGTGATTATATTGACGAGCACGGTCATGGCGCTGGCGTTTGGCAGTCTGTTTACGATGCTGGTGAGGAGGTTCGTGGGGGCGGATGAGGTGGAGGGGTATGATTTGGGGAAGCTCAAGGCGAAGGTCAGAGGGAGGGTGATGTTGTTGATGGAGCGGTTTCGGAGCGGGGAGAAGAAACGACAGTGATAAACAGCTATAGAGTCATTTATCAAAACATAAAATCAACTCAGGAACCAGTCGTTTCGGTCTGCCAATCAGCATACATGCTGTGCGGCTGTGCAAGTGTGCAACTCGTCGTGACTGTGCGCTTTGGTTCGAGGGTTTTAAGGGTTTACTAAGCTAACTAAGGGAATATGTACTATCGAGACATCATCTGCAGCCATTCATTCTCTTCCGCAAAGAATTCAACTTATGGCCCAGTGCATATGGCTTGTGAAAGCTTGAGCGCCATAGAAACACTACCTAGAGAACAGGAGAATTTCCGCATCGTGCGAAAAGCCCATGGGCATCTTCTGAACAACTGAACCACCATCGTACCGTTGGGCACATTCACGTCAGATACCCAACCGAAGTTAGATAGCCATCCCAGTTCTCCTTTGCCCTCCGCCCCCCTTCAGCTCGAACAGAGCAGCTACCGCCCCCCTTGCTGAAGCTTGATTGCAAGCATATCCCTCAACATGCGATAGTCGTTCCTGGAAGCCGGCATGTTCTCCAGCAACTCCCTGATGATCTGAAACTCCAGCACGCCTGTATTGGGCGCTTCGTTGATCAACTCGCCTACCGAGGGCACGTCGGCCAGGTCACCCAGAGCTTGTCGCGCAGCTTCCAAGCCGATCGGACCGGATGGCGGCGGTGGCGGCATGAACCCCTGTTGGGGCTGGGCCGGACTGCCGTTGTAGGCATGCATTGGCGGCTGGTAGCCAGGAACAGGCGATAGCTGCGGGCCCGCTGGGGTTTGAGTCGGTGGGTAGGCAGGGACGTGAGGAGGATACTGTGCTTGTGCTGGGGTTCCTGGACTGGCTGCACCACCACCATCGAGATGGCTGCGCGGTGTAGCTTGCGCGGACGGAGCGTCTGCGCTGGAGCGGATGACAAAGGTAAGGAGGAGCATGCGCTCTGGGATTGGGTCTTCGATGGTGCAGTGTTCGAGGAGCTCGACGAAGTCGGGCTTCTTCGTCATGCCTGCTTCGAGGGGGACGACGTAGGTGTCCTTGACTGCTGAAACGGGGTTCTTGCCGATGACGCCGTAGCGCTTCCGCTCTGTAAAGTAATCGAAGAGCTTGTTGAAGTGGACTTTGGCGTCTGGGTCTCCGTCTACTGGTGTGACGGCTAGGACGGAGACATCTGTGGTATTACTGTAGCGGAGGCCGCAGATGTACTCACTGGCGCGCTCGACATCGATGCGGCCCTCGATCGCAAGAGTAGGGGGCAGGAGTTGTGACCAAGGGTAGGTTGAGCTGACATTGGCGCCAGCGACGTGTTTCGCGACCCCATTGAACTCGGCAACGATAGCCATTCCTAGATTCCCGCGCCATACAGGGGCATTGGGGTCTGCTGTGTAGTCCGTTGGAGAGTAAGGTTCCTCGTCTTCTGGCTCTTCGTCCTTGAGGAGGTGATCGATGTCTGCATCAGCTTGGACAGGTTTTGAGGAACTTTGTTGCCTCTGCGGTGTCTGTTGATGCTGGGCGTCGGTGGCAGGCCCGCTGACGCTTGACCAGACGTTCTGTATGTTGAAAGCCGACGAAGGCTGCTTCTCGAGTCCTGGTGGGGGATGAGCATTCGTGTCAACGGTCAGTGGCTGAGCAGAAGCTGCAGGAGGAGAACGCGTAACGATCTCTGAAGTCTCGATGGGTACTGGGCTGAGAGGACTTCCTGCTGTAGGACTCGCCGGCTTCGGTGCGTTGGGATCCAATTCTGAAGGTCTCCTCCTGACAGGAGCTGGGGCAAAGACCGAGTCTGTACCCACAGCCATCTGAGAGTCATCACCGACCAATTCTTCGCCCTTGTGTGTTCTCCTGATCCTGGGACCCTCCTCTTGGATAATCATGTGCTGCTTTTCCGCATCTTTCTTCATTTTTGCCATCTCTTCTTGTAGCTCCTTGCTTGCCATCTCTTGAGATGTCATCTTGGACAACTCGTTCGGCGACAAAGACCCATTAAGTAGACGATCGCGGAGCTCTTGGTTGGCCTTCACGTTGTGGTGTATCGTCCTAAACTTTTCTGTATATTGGGGACTGGGCTCGGCAGCATTGCCCCAAAAGTTAAGATAGACAGCATATTCTACAGCCAGCCCCAATTTGTTACCAAAAGCATCTGAACTTTGGCCGGGAAGCAAGACGAAGCTCTTTTGCTCCTGTGCGTGCTTTGTACAATCTGCAAGCAGCTTGATCAGGGCGCTGGCGATTCGCTTTCTTGCATCGCTCTGAAGAGCGTCAACGCTGTCCACAAGCTCAGTCTGTAAATGTACTCCTTGTATAGATCCACGCTTCTGCGGCTGCGGTGGCGTCGGCGCTCCCATGACTGCATTTCTACGTTGCGGCATAGACATTGGGCTGGGCTCTGCGTTCCTACGTTGTGGCATAGAAATTGCAGGACTCTTAATGTTGATAGGACTTGAGACCTTGCGCACTTTGCTCTGTGGCTCCTAGAACTGCGTTAGCGACTGTGAGTAGAGATGAGGGTGTAATGTCACTCACTGGCTGCTTCACATCCTCGGTGGCGCTTGCAGTCTCAACCTCTAGCTTCCGCTTCTGGCCAGTCTCGACCTTAGGGGTCTCAGGCTGCACTGGACTAGAGGCTACTGGAGCAGCAGCAGCAGCACTGTTGCTTTGTGGCTCATCCTTCTTAACCTCGCTTGCCCTGCCTTTCTTGCCCTTTTTTCCCTTGCGCTTCCTTCCCTTCTTCTCGGCCTCCTCGCGCTCACGCTGCTCGGCACGCTCCTCCCAAGGCTTCTCCCCACGCGCAACTTTTGCCAACAGTTCTGTGTGATCCTCCGGCTTGCATTGCTCGCAGAAGTATTGGTCTGGGAGCTCGTCCGAATCCTCAGAGATCTCCATACATTCATTGTGCTGCCATGCCTCGCACATATCACAGCAGATCATGACACGGCCGTCATCTTCGTCTTTGATACAGCCACAGATGCATCGAATGATCGCATCGTCGTCGTCGTCGGCGGTGGGTGAGGACGGTTCGTTGACGGCTTTGGCTTTGGAGCCCTTGCCTTTGGCTCCGCGCTTGGCTGATGGTGTTGTCTCAGCGGCCTCGATGTTTTTTGTGTGCTGGCCTTTGGTCGCACGACCGGATCTTCGTATCTCATCTGATTTGATCAATTAGCCAGTGCTCCCAGACGAACAGTAAGGGGGCCAGATTCCCGGGCGTTGGACGCGACGCTGGCACGATTTGCTTACCTGCCATGTTCAATAAAGCTTCACGTTTTACACATCAAGTTAAATCGAGATATAGCTCATGCGCTCTACGCCAGTGGTACGTGCTTGCACAAAGGTCCAAGATATGATCTAAGCTATCTAAGGACCAGTGTACCAAGACTCCCAAACGACAGCTATCTCGTGACAGTCCTTACTCCACGTGGCTCTGTCTGGAAATATTTGATCGCAGAGTAGCGTCGTAGATGATGCAGCGCAATAACAATGCTCTCCACACGGAAAAACCCTCGCGTCGTGTCGAATTCAAGCTGGTACACTGAGGATACCTGGGACAGACACCTAATACCAGTAGAGTTCCAGTGGATAGGGGTGTCTGTCAGTGCGAAAGATATCCGGGAGATGGGTAGATTGTGAAGAGTGAAGAAACGAAGCAGTTGAAAAAGCGTTGCGCAAAGTGAGAAGGTTAAGGTACGTGAGAGGGGACAGGAGACTAGCGCGTTGGACCTTGGCACTGATTGGTCAGCTCATGATCTTGGCGGCGATCTTTCTTCCAAACCCCGCCGACAATTGATTGAGGAGAATCAGCAAGCAAATTCTACGAAGCCAAACAAATCACATCAACATGACGGATGTTAGATCTATGCTCCGCAACGAGCGCGTCAATCGCCGTCTAATACATCCTCACCTCGCATATTCTACCACCAATACGCTCGTCTGCCTCGTCTGCCACATCCAGCTCAAGTCCGAGAATCTGTGGAACAAGCACCTCCTGTCTGCGCAACATGCCATGCGCCTCCAACGAATACGGGACAACGTGTTGGGTAGACCGCCCGGAGCACCACCACCTCCGAGAGATCCAGAAGATGAGCTCCCCGAGGCGACCAATGGCAGTAAGAAGCGCAAAGCGGACGATTCAGACGACGATGCGAGGAAAAAGACAAAACCTGCGAACGGGGTCACCGAGCACTATTTCGAAGACGAGAACGAATACAATGCGCATCACCATCTAACGGATTCGGAAGAAGATGAAGCCATGAATGGCGTTGAAGAACACAATGCTACGAAGTCACGGAAACATGATCCCAACCCTGTGCCAACACCTCCTACGACAACCGAAATTGGTATCGTAGACGAAGACGAATGGGCAGCGTTCGAGCGCGACGTTGCTACTCCACCACCCGAACCCTCTGCTCTGACGGCCGAAGCAACCATCATTGCAGCTCCCATGTCCGCAGCCGAGCTAGCCGCACAGTCGCGCCAGCAGGCGAGCTCGCAGCGCAAGACGTTGCGTGAAGCTGAGCTTGAGGGTGAGAAGGAGGATGCGGCACGGCAGATGGAGGACGAGTTCGATGAGATGGCGGAGTTGGAGGAGCGGGTCAAGAGGCTAAGGGAGAAGAGGGAGAGGCTGAGGGTAGCTAAGGTGGGGAGCAAGGTCGATGGCAACAAGGATGCAGAGAGCGATCGGGGCAGCGAAGGAGACGATGAGAAGGATGACGATGATGATAGCGACGAGGCAGATGAGTGGGACCTCTGGGCTCGGTGAGGTCTTTGCGCTTCATGCTGTCTTTCATCATGGCTGGTCTTAGGCGTCGGGAATCGGTTGGAATCTGATATACAATACTAGCGTTGTACCACCAAAGCGAGTCTGTTCAGGGACGATAAGCACCGGACATTGTACACTGACGTCTTTAACATATCCGGGTTCATTGAATTTCAGCCTGCTCATATGCTTCCGCGACCTCTGGCAATGGTGGACGGTTGTCATCTTGCATATAACCCATCAGTCCCTCCTTGCCCACCCTTCTCGCTCTCTCCAGCTCCTGCTCGCCTTCCCTAAGCATACCTTTGCTGTACTGCAATGCGCCTTTCTGCCGCCTCTTTTCCTCCTCAACCTGCGCCTGTCGGTCCGCAAGAGCTCTCTCCCTACGCTCGCGTTCGCGCCTCTGTTTTGTGAGGGCTTCTGCCTTTTCCGGAGACACGCTGGTATCACTTGGCGCTGGGGGTAGAGCAGCGATATGAGACTCGATGATAGGATCGCGGATTCTAGGCTTCAAGGAGATATACCGCATATCTGTCAGGATAGCTGGCGGAAGGTAGTCCATGTCCGTGGATCTGTTGAGGACGTTAAGAGGGAGAAACTTCAGAAGCGCCGCAAGATCGGACAAGAGAGTACGTTCTGGCAATTTCAGACCTAAATACGATGGTGAGCGGACTTTCATACAGTAGAATAAGGTGAACATACGATTGATATAGTCACGATACCACTTTTCTCGGTCCTTATCAGAAAGCTTCGAATCGCGCATTTCTGCCTCCTTCTTATATTTTCTTCGAAACTCGGGCCAGTAAAGCTTCGGCGTAGCAAATGTTTGAAGGAAAGCGAGATATGGTATTCGCGGATCTTTCTTCTCCTCTTTTTCTCGTTGCTCTTTGAGCTGCTGGATCCTTTCGCGACTCCATTGACCCCACACTTCCTTCCTGGACTTCATGTTCGGCAAGACTGTGTACCGATCGTCTTCAACGATCTGGCCTCCATCGATAACCTTCTCCCATGTTGTGTACGGACTGATGTTGTAGTCATCCAACAGGTCCCGGAAAAGGGCATTTGAATCTTCTTCTGTCAGCTGCAAGCCTTCCGCGCCTTCTTCGAAGTCCTCCCCGTCATCGCCGTACTCGCCAGGGTCCAGACCGTAGTCTTGTCCCATAGCTGCAAGCTGATACGCCATATCATCTTCGTTAAACTCGACGTGCTGCTCATTGCTGTCTTCGGTCTTCTGGCGTTTTGAGGGGCTCACTTCATTCTCATCATCCGTGATTTCGACTTCTTCGTATTCGTCACCGACATCTGCTTCCTCTTCGTTCTGGGCAGCAACGGCAGGTAAAGGTGATGCACCAGGAATTCCACGCTCCGTAGCAACGACCTCTCCCGCAGCTATTGAAATCCCTCTGGCTTCATTTTCACGAGGTACAATTTTATCTTCAGAAGAGATAGGTGCACCCTGGAGCCTTTCCTTCTTCTCTCGCTCTAATCTGTCGTACTCAATTACCCCTCTCATGACCTCAGGCGGGAATTTCCAGTAGCTTTCATTCTCCTTCGGATCGAATACGAAGCGCCGCCCAAGCTTCGTCTCAACAAGTAGCCATGGCGGGCATTCAGGGATTACATGCTTCCGTTTGGGTCTATCCTGAAGTTGTGGCCGCGGCCGATTGTGGTGATCTCCTCTGAAATTTCCCTGCCCCTGACCTGAACCGTATGGGTTTGCAACATGGGAGCGGCCATTGGACTGAGTGAGGTCAGGTATTCCGGTCAGAACTCCCTGTGGGGTGTAGTGTGGGGCGCCAAAAGCCTGCTGAGCAACCGGCGCTTGAATTTCCGTAGGACGAGTGTACGTTGATTGTTGGATGGCAGCATTGAAGTAATATGGATGACCTAAGGCGGAATTTTCGTCAGCATTCATACTGGACAGGTCAGTAATGTGGGTGTAGCTTGAGATCGATAATAGTATTCACCAGAGGGCGCCCTATGCTCTGTCCAGCCCGCAGGAAGCGGTGAAGCTGGCGGAGCGGGCTTGTGGGTCGACTTGAGCATATTGTCAGTCGGCTTGGAGGCAACGGTGCCTTCAGTGCACTACACAATGAGTCTACTTAAGTTTAAGATGTTGTGCCTGTCCGATAGACATGCCAAGATAGAAGTGCTTGGCGCTTGCAAACAGTGCAAACCCAAGAAACGCGTATGAGCTGTGAACCTACATGGTAGAGTCTACAATACTGTCACAGGAAGCTTTGAACCTGTAAAGTGATCGAAAGAGCCACCAAACCTACAGCACCTTAGTCAAATACCTCGCACGTCATAGAGCTGTTTGGAGCAGCTCCTAAGGTTTCCGATTCGGGGTTTTATTCGTTGTCATGTCACGGAGATACGATTCCAGGGTATACTGAATCCAAGACCGATGCCTCATCTAATCTTCAGCTAATTTCAAGCTTACAGACAACTATCTTCTCACCTGAAGGCCGCTTGTACCAAGTTGAATATGCCTTAGAAGCTATATCGCATGCCGGGACGGCTATTGGAATATTAGCCAACGATGGGATCGTATTGGCTGCGGAGCGAAAGGTGACAAGCAAGCTTCTCGAGCAGGATACGTCGGCAGAGAAGCTTTACATATTGAATGAGTGCGGCTTATCCAATACGATTGATTACATACGCTGATTCCTGTGAAGTAATATGATCTGCGCTGTAGCAGGCATGACCGCCGATGCGAACATTCTGATAAACTACGCTCGTCAAGCCGCGCAGAGGTATCTCATGACCTACAACGAGGAAATCCCATGCGAACAGCTCGTCCGAAGATTATGCGATCTGAAGCAAGGCTACACACAACATGGTGGGCTTCGTCCTTTCGGCGTCTCGTTCATCTACGCCGGCTACGACCCGCAACGGGAATTTCAGCTATACCAGAGCAACCCCAGCGGCAACTACGGTGGTTGGAAGGCAACTAGTGTCGGCGCAAACAACGCCAGCGCTCAGAGCCTGTTGAAACAGGATTACAAGGAAGAGTGCGACCTGAAAGAGGCATGTGGGCTAGCGGTGAAGGTTCTGAGTAAAACCATGGATTCCACGAAGCTGAGTAGCGAGAAGAGTACGAGTGCCACCCTTTTACTCTGATAACGGTATGCTGACCATGTTCGCAGTCGAATTTGCAACTGTCGGCAAGACCAAGGGTGGCAAGGTCTACCACCATCTCTGGGGCGCCGACGAGATTACCACGCTCCTGAAAGAGCACGGCCTGGCGAAGCAAGAAGAGGCAGATACAGGGTAGGAGAGCAGACCATGATTTAGGCGCATGGCGTTCAACCAGTATTTGTACTTACAGAGCGAGAAGATGATCGTGCTTGAGATGCCGAAGCATCATATGCTTGCATTTGAGGTGATCAGGTTCATCCGATTAGTTTGATGGTTCCTCTTATGCAACCCCGATCCGGTGATAGAACCGGGCACGGTCATACTCGCAATGGTGTCCCATGGACGATGAACTGTCGAACCACGACAGAAAATACAGTCAGCTCTTAGTCAGGCAAAGTCTCAGTGACATAACTCGACGTCTTACCGCTCGCTAGCGAGAACAGCTAACTGATAAGGACACCGTAGGCGAGTAAGGTATTTGGCTGGAGAAGCTCATTTCAACAGATCAAGATAGAAGTACCACAGTTACTTTAGATCGGCCTGATAGCTGATACTTTACTCTAGTAGCAGGCGCCAAGACTTGCAAGGCTGGAGGCCCGTGCTCAGGTCTGACGACGCATCGAATTTCCTCCATCCTCATCCATCTTTTTACCACCTGTGGCATTCTCATTGTTCTACACTTGGGTCTTTGCCCTGATCATAATCCTCTACGACCTCTACGAGCATACGTACCACGAGTAAGGTGAAGCCATTGAAAATTAAGCCTGGCCACCATGGGTTCGGCGGTTACGGAGTCTCAGAAGCTGCACAGCGCTTAACATCAGGCGGGTTGCGAATAAGGGATCGTTACCAGCAGGCTTAAATATATGATCCATCTGAAACACACATAGCAAGAGCTTAAAACCCAGAAAAAAATGTCCTGAGCCGAATACCGAAGGAAAGCCAACCCCGAAACCATCAAGAAACCACGCTGAAGACTGGCTGTGGCATTACCTAAACTCAGGCTAGCTGAGTTAAATCGCCTGAAGCCTCCTCTGACGCTCGCTCCATAGGTCATGGATTTCCTTGTCCAATGCTTTGATCATGTCAGAAGATCGGTCAATCGAGGCCCAATTTTTGCCCCCTTCTCTCTTCCAGCGGCTGATGCGCTCGTACTCCGCACTCCGACGTCTTTGCTTGGTATCGATCTTGTCGCAAAGCTTGCACTTCTGGGGGTTCTGAACGGTCTGCATGATAAGCTTCATGCCGCAAGTTTCACCAGTGCGGTATTCCCGGTTGCAGTGCTGTCTGAAGTGGCCCCATTTCCAGTCACCACAGTTGAATCGATGCTGGTCGAAGAAACACATGTTTGGGAGTAGCTTTCTCTTTCGCGATGTCAGCAAGGTTTTGAGCTTTCCGACATTACTTTCCTACCTTTGTGTTTCGCTGAGGTTTTAGGCTGGCACAAATAGACGCTTTGGACGCCGCGGCTACGGGAAGCTCTGCTCCTGTCAGCCCAAGCAAGACATACTAGCCAATGGGTTCCGCTCACCTGGTGAGGGCTGTGGAAGTTCTTTGACGACAGGTGTTGGAGCCTGTGGAATATGGCGGCTTCAAATGACTCCTGAATGGCTAGTCTTTGGCGCTCGAGCTGTTGCAGAAAAACAAAGCCGCTGGAGGAGCAGAACGCGCTATTTATGCTTCCAGAGAGCGGACGTGATCTGGTCCTGGCATCCTCTCGACTAGCTTCGCGTTGTTGACTTCGATACTATCGGCTTTCTTGCCAGCGAATCAAAGAAGTGGCTCGAGTTTGATATGTCAAATATCACGAACATTGTCGGCCGTCACATCTTCCATCCAATCACTGCCACGCAGCTCAAAGATCGTCGAACTCAATTGCTGCAAGTCCGGTTTAACAGACTTACTAGGTATGCACAACCGACGGATGCTCACGGAGACTGGTAGTGCACTGTGTGAGCCGACACATGGTGACGACTGTCGACGTCTTTTTCTATCCAGTCATTGAACAAGAAGCTATCAGTGTTCTGATACTCCTCTTTCCAATTGGTCTTCCTACTCTTCAAACGGATTGTCTAGCGTGTTAGCTATCCCTGCCGCTCTACAACTCCTCATTATCAACAGTTCACATGAGGATGGAACCGTCCGAAAGTCTGCCGTTTCCGCGGCAATCCCCACAAATTCCTCTGGGTGGGCAGAGTCTATGCTGGTCGGAGTGACTACCCGTCCGTGGGACGTGACAAGATCAGCATTCGCCTTACTTCAGTCCCTTCATTGGCTCTCGCAGGGTTCATTTAATTCCCCATTTGCCTCATATCAAAGAGAAGTCCACCAATCACGACTACATCGTCAAACCTTTCTAGTGGAATCTCAGCTTTACCGGCTCCTCCAGCTCCTTGAACCTGAAGAAATTGAGATGGCTTGAAAGTTTCCCATGGAGACTAGCACGCTAATGCGGAGCCATTGTCTAACTGATTCGCACGTTAGCGTGCCTCCGTTCAGTCCCTTGTTATGCTTCAACGATTCTTTGGACAGAGGCGTACTGGAGGTGCAAGAACGCTCCTGACTCGTCCGTGCCCTGGTCTGAACCTTCTTTGGCTCCGAGGAAATCCACTCGGACTGTTGATCTCGTCTCTTGCCTGTCGTTATGACATCAGTTCACTCTTACCCGTAAAACCCGGAAGCCGTTTTTTGCTCACACTGCGCACGCCCGGGTTCAGAATAGCTGACGGGGAGGACGAACGACGTTTTCCTTGGGTAGAGCCTGCATAGGCGTGTCTGACTCAGGCCTATGATGTTTTGATCACCTCAGAAACGCACGCAACGATTCGACGAGGCTGCGTATCACTCGAGGTAATCTAGCGTGATTGGGGTAGGAGCGTGCCTTCCGAGCATGCAAAGATTTACGATTGTTGTCGACCAATACGAGGCGTAGGGTTTCAGATCTATTCCTCTTCGATACTCCCAGCAACTGCTGGATGCCTTGCGCGATCGTCGATTGCTACAACGACACTGTCGACGAGGCTCTGGCCGTCAATAGGCTTGCTCGAGAGGGGGCCAGGGCATAGAAGGCTGAGATCGGCTTTGCTGTATGGTCTTTGATGGCTGCCCTATTGACCAAATCATCCGATGACATTCTAAGCCGCCTAAAAAGGAACCACTTAGTGTGTTTTACCCCTGTCACCCAGCATTGCAATGGGTCAGCCCCAGGTAAGCATAATCTGTAGCCAATGACAAAAGGCTGACTGCAGAGGGGGTCCCTGAGCACGTAAATATGGAGGAAAAGCTGTGCATCTTTTGTAGGTTCGCAAAAAGAATCCTCGACAGAAGCCGTTGAAGCGACGTTGAAAGTTGCCATATGCATGTTAGTTGCACGTCAACGCTCGTACCTTATGATCGGGCTCGCAGCGTTCATGTGAGGAGCAATCGATGCGTGCACGGGTGCTCAAGATGCAGTCATCAACAAATCAGAGGCCAGCAAAGAGGCCTCCAGAATTTAGAGTGCAAGCGTCGCGATCGCGTTTTGTTAGCATCTGCCAGCTCATAGGTTACAGCGCTGCATACATCCTTCGGTGGCCCTAGCCAGTAAACAGTCTTCAACGAGCATGCTTTCGCGCTTGTATTTGGACGACTAGCGTGAACATCAATTGTACGGATAGATGTACAATAGATTATCGGCGCATCGAGACTGTCAAACTCAACTGCTGAGCGCCTGCGGAATATGGTGCCGCCAGCCTTGGGACTAGTATGTTGGTCATGGCATAGGACCACGCTCGAGCTGTGCGCGATCAATTGTTGCTTCTCGGTCTGACACAGGCTTTTGTGACCTCAAGAGAAATCATTAGGCTCGTGGTCCTGTTGTCGGCCGACCTTCCTTTCTTGATCAAATGGCACAGACGATCGCGAGAGGTTGAAGCAGTTGCAAAGGCCGTTGCTTCTCACTATAATCTCACGACTTTCTCAAGGAAACGCCACTTTTCGCCAATAGCGCCGATCTGCTTCTGAGCCGCACTCGTCGCGTTCAGGAGGCAAAGGTCGATAGCTTTCGTTCGGACATCCACGGAGTGCGAGATGTCCTCTTCCACCACCTTGACGGTGGCTGCCTTGGTAGAGCGCCAGCACAATACTTCACAGTACTGATTGATGTTCCATGCTAGCCTATCTGTCTCCTACGAACAAGTATGTGTTGAGTACAGACTCACGCAAATGTAGCCGTTGAGCCTACCCTTATATTTGACCCTCTCGTTCCATGTTTCCTTCCACTTAGAAGCATTAAAAGTCTCGTGCTGCTAGGAGCGTACAGGACATACTGCTCCTGTGCAACAAGTTCCCCTCACGTTGTATCGAAAATTTGAAGACATTCCTAGCAATCCACGATACGAATAGGATCGCTGTATGCAACTGCCAAGCTCTTGAGTTCCGAGGCTTATGAAGGAGCTCAACCTCGTATCGCCAGCTCATGAGTAGCAAAGCCGGTTTTTTATTCAAGTGCCAGTCTTGCCCTAGAAATGTATTATTGTCTCCTTTGTTGGATGTTCCTTACCGGCTTGAGTCCTAGACACGCTAAGCCTCACACTTCGCAGTTCGCCCACGCCAGCTACACTCCCCCCAGGATCCAATCACTAGATCCCACACCACCCACGCCGCCAGCCTAACACGCCAATACGGCCCTCTCCTTTTCACGCGCATCTTGCAGACGGGACGTGAAGTCTCCGCCTACCTGTCTGAGGCGGCGCATAGGGTTTTCAGGACGGTGGGTTTTGAATGGGATACTGCAACGGGGGAGGGTGGTTTATGGAGGGTAGGGCGAGGATTAAGGAGTGGGTTGTCGTGGGGACAGAGGGTGAGGAGGAGAAAGGCGAGTGGGAATTGCGGGAATCGATTTTTGAAGTACATACAAGAGGTGAATATGGATCAGGAGGGGATAAGGGGTTTTGGTGGTGTAAAAAGAAGAAAGGATAGTGGAAAAATCAAAAAAGGAAAAATCACTAGCCCTCCTGCGAAGGCTCAAACCCTCCACCCGAAACAACTCCGCAAAAGAGAACCGCACCGGAATTGATATTTCCGAGACAAGAGGCAGCAGCCACCAACACGGCCTCCAATTCCCTTCATAGATCACTTCTTCAAATACAGATTATATCCTATCAATTACATCTCATCCTCGAAGTCTTCCTCTCCCGATCAGGCCTACATTCGGAGAAGTTGTACACCATTAGACCGTGTTTCCTATTTGCACACTTTCGCGGTTTGATTGGCTTGCAGTGCATTCCTAGCACCTGATCCTATACCCTTCAGGCTTGGATCCACAGGCGGAGCGTTGAGGAGTATCGAGATAGCCTCGACCTGTGCCTGGGATGCGACGGGATACTTTATTCATTCCTTGCACTCTATTCGATACCATAACTTGAAAGCGTCTTTTCTGCATATCACGTTACGGCGAGGCGTAGCCAAGTTCATGGTCCACTGTGCACATATTCTGCGTCTCAGACTTGGAACCATCAACGCAGTCAATGGTGCAACGGTACCTTTTACTTCCTCTCCGCGATGTAGACCGCAATGAGTGGCATAGTAAAGTTTCCGGGACAGTCATGGATGGGAACAAGGTGTTTGTATGCGGAAAGTTTGAGGATGAGATAACGATGAAACGACTTTATAGGGCTCATAGAACCGAGAGACCGTGCCTGGCTTCAGTACATGTAGATAGAAAGGTAGCTCCGTTGAGGGGTTCGACTAAAGTATTCATTTTCTGTATTGCTCGGGCGTATCGAGAATTGCGGCCTTGTATGAGCAGATCTACAGCTTGGTCTACAATTATGCGCCTCCCCCCGTCAATTACACTGCGTGTTTTGCTACCTCTTGCGTCTTTTGTATACATGGCCCATCGACGATTCGACAGCTCTGACACGATAGCAGACGGTGAGGTATGTCGTTTCTTTGCACAGCAGTATCAAAGTCGGGTCCGAAAGTTGGCTCCAGTCTGTAAGAATGTCTTCGAACAGCAAGGAATGCGATTTCCGTCGTATGCAAGAGCGTGTCCTAGAAGACTGCGTCGAAGATACGCATGTCTGCGAACAATAAATGTGTGACTTGGAAGTTGGTTTTTGCCATTGCCATGCTAATGCTTTTCTTGCCCAGTCAAGTCCGATGCTTGTCCAGTAAATGCCATTCTCTCAAGCAACTTTGCTTCCTTTCTTCGGGCTGGACCCTCCACTCGTTCGCTCTCTATTGCTCCCACCACTCTGGGCACCGCCTTCCTGCTGCCCTCGTTGCTGGCTAACATCAGGGTTTGCAGGACTGACGTCAAGCGGATTGTTGGCCCCCTAATGAACCCCAAGTCTCAGCACACATCCGATGATCCAACGTCCAAGAAAAGACCACTCATGTTTCCATCTCCCGGCTCAGGCCCCCGCCGTCAAAGAGAAGCGCAATGACTAAGACTTAGGCGATCAACACTTAAGAGATCAAGACTCACCCCCGTTGACTCCCCCGCCTTCTCATTCTCTTCCTGTGGGTCTGTGATGTTGGGGTTGAATGCGGCCTCCTCCTGCCTCGCGCCTTCATCGTCCGTCGCGCTCTTGCTATACTCTGTCGCTTCGGTGTTTATGCTATCTTTGTCCTGTGAGTCTTTCCGGGGATAACCCAAGCGTGAGAAGGTCGAGAGAAGTCGATGGGCGGATGGCGTGAGAGTCGGGTGATGGAGTTGTGATTGAGAGTTGGTGGTCAGGATACGGGGATGTGGTGGGAGTCTCTGTCTTCGCGTCACGGCGCCAGAGAGACGGAGGCATTCAGTAAGGTAAGCCATGATGTGGTGATTAAAGCGAAGTTATTGCGGTTTCAAGGAGAGAACGTTCTCTTTGTAAATGGTGAGAAGAAATTTTTGCACCGGAACGAACGGTTGGATTTGAAGCTCTCTTTGATTACTTGGCGGAACTGGTAGCATCAGATGTGGTAACTGTGGTCAGTTCTGGTCTATTAGTCTGATTAGGTTCCATTCCTAATGGCGCTGGTTCAATGGTGGAGTGGCTTTTAGTCTAGTTTCTTGGCAGCGCCATTAGCCGCAGGTTGTTAAAAGTTCTGTATCGTCCCGGTAGACAGGTGGTTGGTTCGAATCCCGTGCCCGTCGTGGTAAAATGCTCACCTGTCTGCGTCTGGGGGCAGACGCCTGTTGGTAGTGGTCGTGTGGTCAGTTCTGGTCTATTAGTCTGATTAGGTTCGATTCCTAATGGCGCTGGTTCAATGGTGGAGTGGCTTTTAGTCTAGTTTCTGTAACCATAGCGTGGTCATGGATCGGTTTCCGTGAAAGGGCCAGACGTCATGTAAACCCTTGTAATTACCGGCATTGCTGTCGGGCCGGCCCAGACCGCCGAACGTCCAGCAATTCCTATTCTAGCTTTCCCTAACCACGTTACTGCTCCCGCTAAATTAGACCTTGCATGATGGCAGATCAGTCAGCGGCGCACAGGACCAGCAAGAGAAGAAGATTGACTGACGGAGGGATACGCATACCAGCTTCACAGGATGACACCACCGACGTTGACAGACACTGTCCGCAACCGGCAGGAAGGGGTCCTCAGCCGGAGCTTTTCCACAGGGTTAAAACCCAGAGGTCAATACTCGCACTGGTAATTGCAAATACAAGGATATATGCGGGAACCCAAGGAGGTGATATACTGGTACTAGGTCGCGGTCAGCAACAGGAGCCTTATCTGACGTTGAGGCCAGGTATGGTCGCTAGAAACATACGAACTTCTTACTACAATCCCAGCCCACCGGGGCAGTGTCCTAGGCCTGTCCATATCCACAGATGAAAAGCTACTTTTCTCCAGCGCCGGCGATGCACTCGTCAACGTATGGCTACATTTGTCCGGTTATGCTCGACAAGCCCTAAATACCGTATAGATTTGGTGTACCGACAGGCTAGTTCGGCTTTATTCAATCTACTCGACGTACGATGTAGGCGACGTTTTCTGCGTAGCATATTCTGCAACGCTACAAACGGTCTTTTTAGGAGCTCAGAATACAAGCATACAGGTACCCCTCATGACTGGGTTCTCGAAGCTCAAGCGCTCATTATGTTATGGCTGTAGTGGTATGACATTTCGCAGAAGGACACTCGCCCAATTCCCGACCTGAGCTCGCACCCCTCGCAGCGAAATCACAGATTTTTCGATTCTAAAGGCCCTGGAGGTGTCTGTACACCGAGACCAGCTTCTCTCGAGGACCACCAGGCTCCTGGAGGCCAAAGTCTGGAAATTCTCAAAGACCATATTGTACAGTATGCACACCACGGCTATGTTTACTGCATGTTGCATGCAACCGATCTAGATGGAGATCACGAGAGTCTGATCTCTGGGGGAGGTGACGGGGTGATCAAGCTTTGGTGTCTCGACAAGCAAGATGGCGGAGCAATTACCCACCCCACGTCGCTCGAGAACGGAGATGACTCCATTCTTGCGCTAGCGCTTGACGGTACGATACTTTACAGCGGACGTTTGGAAGGAGAGATTAATGTCTGGGATCTCGATACACGCCAATTAATACGAAGAGTCAAAGCTCATTCGGCGGATATCCTCACACTTTCCGTGGGCCATGGCTCGATTTTTAGTGGTGCATCGAATGGCATTGCGAAGGTGAGAGATTCGACATTCCACCAGTATTGATTTACTCATCATCTCCAGAAATTCACTTCTCTATATGAGTGCATGAGTAGGTGGGAAGCCCATGATCAATTGATACTTGCCTCTGCAACCACCACCTTGAATGGCAAAGAGATCCTTGTCACTGGTGGAAATGACAATTATATCTCAATCTGGGACTTCGGGGCAAGCTCTCAGAGATCGAAGAAGCGTCCGACGTCGAGCAACGGTATGGAGATCCCCAATCTGCTTTTCAAGGTTTGCCGTTGACGTAAAAGTAGAGGAGCTCATAGAGTCGGTCAAGGCGTTGGTTTCGTACCGAACAGTCTCTTCGAAACCAGAGTACGCCGAAGACTGTCGGCGAGGAGCCTCATGGCTGAGAAGTCTCTTCAAGAAGCTCGGTGCTGCTACTGAAATGCTGAACACCGACAATAATAGAAACCCAGTGGTCTTCGCTCGGTTCGTTGGGAAAAGTATACGCGGAGTCAAGGCGAAGAGTGTTCTGTTCTACGGCCATTATGATGTCGTACCCGCAGAGAACAAACAGCGAACATGGAATACAAATCCCTTTGAGCTACAAGGGGTCGATGGGTATTTGTATGGCAGGGGGGTCTCTGACAACAAAGGCCCAATACTGGCAGCTATATATGCAGTAGCAGATTTAATCGCCCAGCAGCAGCTCGGTTCCGATGTTGTGTTTCTTATTGAAGGCGAGGAAGAGAATGGTTCTAAGGGTTTTCAACAAGCTATCCAGCAAAACAAGCACATCATTGGCGACATTGACTGGATTCTGCTAGCCAACAGCTACTGGCTCGATGACGACTTCCCTTGCTTAACCTACGGTCTCAGAGGGGTCGTCCACGCTACTGTGCAGATTGAGAGCGAGCGTCCTGACCTGCATAGTGGAGTTGATGGAAGCTATCTTCTGAATGAGGCACTCAAAGATTTGGTGGCTATCATCGCGGCGTTGACGACTTCAACAGGCGAGGTCCAGATCCCTAGCTTTTATGATTTTGTACTCGCTGTTGACGAGGAGGAAAACGACCGCTTCAACGCAATCAGCAGGGCTCTGCTACTCCACAATCCAGACCTTGGCGATGCTGAAAGGCTCACAGAATCGTTCAAGGCGCGGTGGTCGCAGCCTTCGCTTACCGTTCATCACATCAAGACGTCTGGGCACCCTTCTTCGTCACTTATACCACGGAGCGCGACTGCCGCTCTTTCAATTCGACTCGTGCCGAATCAGAGCGCTTCATCTATACAGAGAGCACTCGAGATCGCCGTACACAATGCATTTAACAAGCTTAATAGCCCGAATAAGATTACAGTGACTCTAGACCATAAAGCCGAACCATGGCTGGGTGATCCAACCAACCGGATTTTCCAAATTCTTGAAGAAGCTATCATCAAAGCATGGGGATCCGAGACACTCGAGCGAAGGACGTCTGTGTCCGCAAAGAGGAGGGCCACGTCAAAGCTCACCAATGGATTAGGCAATCTAAAATTTCCACCCGCTACTTCATCTACCCTCAGTAACGGTGGCGAACACTCTCTACACGGTTCAGCCGTCATTGATGGCGATGCCAATGCTCAGCAACAGTACTTTCCTGCTCAGTCTCCGCAAAAGCCTCTATACATTCGCGAAGGAGGTTCTATCCCAGCAATCCGGTTTCTTGAAATGGAGTTCAATGCTCCCGCAGCCCATTTTCCTTGTGGTCAAGCAAGCGATAGTGCTCATTTGGACAATGAACGCCTTCGCCTTTTGAATCTATACAAAAGTAGAGAAATATTCAGGACGGTGTTCCGGGATCTACCTTTGAAGCAGTGAACGAAGAATAGGAGGTGTTTCGGAGAAGACTTAGACCAATCTTGTTCAGAGCGTGTTTTCAGTGGATACCCCTTGTAGTAGATACATGCTTGGCTTTGACGTGCATGTTGGTCGAGATCTATAAGGATTACTCTGAGCTCTTTTCCAAGCATATGTTGTAGTCAAGTGAAACAAAACAAGATTATTGACGTGGTCTGGTCTATCTAATTCTAGTTGGACCAAAAACCCTAAATTCGATCACAATCTCTACCTTAGACTAGTATGGTAGGCAATCATCATTCTTTTCACCAACATAATAAGGTGTCAACATCCCATGATGCCTAAACCTCACTCCACAAAACCCTGCCTCATCATCCACGGTGGTGCAGGTAATATATCTCGCACAAATCTTTGTCCAGAAGCCTACACCCGCTATGCCACCGAATTAATCGTTGTCAATGGTGAAACCTCACACATGCTTGAGGACGGGGCAACCGCCTTGGATGCTGCCACTCATACTGTGAGGCTGCTAGAGGATTGTCCGCTTTTCAACTGTGGGAAGGGGGCGGTGTTCACAAGGGATGGGACAATCGAATTAGAGGCGTCGGTGAGTGAGAACTCGGCGGCTTGGTACTAGACTTTTCAGATCTCGTTGTGCTTTGTTCATATCTGCCTATTGCCCTTCTAGTTCACGCTGCATATATTCTTTAATGACGGCTGAAATACATGGGCTCAGCCATACTTTATGGATCTTGTTCATGGTTGCATTTCCTTTCGCTAGCATAATTTTTCCCTCTCGACAATGCGCCCTTGATGCTGCAGACTGTTTCTCCTCATCGATGTGTCCTTTCTGATACATCTCAGGTAATGGTAAGCAAAGGCCACCGCAAGCGAGGCTGCGGCGTCGTCCTTCTCAAGCACGTCAAGAACCCCATCCTGCTCGCCCGGGAGATGCTAATCCGTGGCGAGACCGATGGGGGAGGTGGCAACGATGGCGGCGAAGGTGATCCAAGTGGCGGTAGTGGTGGTGCTCAAGGCCATTGCATGCTTGGAGGGCCTACGGTGGAGGAACTAGCCAAGAAGTGGGGTCTGAAGATGGTGGCTGAGAAGTACTTCTTTACGAAACGGAGATGGGAGGAGCATAGGCGCGGTCTAGGGGAGCATAGTGAAGGGGCAGAGCAGAACTTCGACCAGGTTTTCCCAAGAGGGGAATCTGAGCTAGAAAAGACAGCGATTTCGTACGATATTCAGGAATGGGACGGGCATGAATATCTACCACAGGGAACCGTAGGTTGTTGCGTGCTAGATCAATACGGAACGCTTTGCGTGGCTACGAGTACCGGGGGTCTCACAAATAAGTTGAGTGGAAGAATTGGCGACAGTAAGTATCAATAGAATTCCATACGCCTACATTATTCTGTATCGTGCGATGTGCACTGCAACATGTCTGAGGGGTAATTGCTTTCGAAACGTGTTTTACCTGCTTTTGTTGCTTTTGAAAGAGTAATACTGACTCCACGGTTCTCGACAGCGCCTACGCTTGGAGCTGGTTTCTGGGCAGAAGAGTGGCAGGAGCCACGGCCGAGATTATCCAAGCAGCCTCAGCCACAGTTACCGCTCGCTGCCGTCGTCGTTAAACGCATATGGCAGGCAGTGGGCGAATGTCTGCCAGGGCTTGGCGGCTATGTCAAGGTTCCTCCTATGGCCTATGAGAACCCGAAGTCTTCATCCACTACCACGAGAGCTGTAGCTATGTCAGGTACAGGCAACGGCGACAGCTTTCTTCGAACAGCAGGCGTACGAACGGCTGCCGCTATTGCTCGCTTCGCGCCGCGGAGATCTCTGGCATCAGCAGTGACCGAAATCGCAGGCCCTGGCGGGGAGCTGCAACGGTCGGCTGGAGACCGCTGGCATAAGACAGGGGAAGGAGAAGGTGGCATCATCGGCATTGAAATGGTTAATGGCGTGGGGAGAGTCGTGTACGACTTCAACTGTGGGGGGATGTTTCGGACCTGGATTGATGACGATGGCACCGAAAGGGTGATGGTTTTTAGAGATGAATACTACCGCTAATACAAAGTCCCATTGTTCGAGATCCAACCACCCCAAATAGAACTTGGATCACACAGCATTAGCCGCCTAGGATAATCGGCAGACATACAGCTCAGACTTTGGCTTCTGAGTTTAATATTTGCATTCTCGAAACAGGGTTCTTCTTGGCTTCAATGCACGCAACGAAACCAAGGAATCAGCTGGGTCTCCTACATTTTAAACGATACCGGTACTGTTTCTGTATGTAATCCTCTTATATTCAGTCAGCGACCGAAAGGGAAATAGAAAAACAATATAAGCGTTCAACCCACCAAGAGGTTTCGGCCAAGACGCTGTGCAGGCCAACTGACATTCGAGTCCAGCTGCCACTCGTGGCCGTTTCATGAGAAGGCACTGCGAGGATGCGAAGGATGCCGCAATTCAGACGCCAACAATGGCGCATCGAACAAAAGCACTATCCCCATGGTCTTCATTCTATGCCATCAAGGTTCATTTTTTCTTCTGGTGATCCCACATTTCCAATTTCTCCTCTACCCTCTTCTTCTCTCCCGCATCGACATCCTTCATCTCCACCTCCCCTATCTCCTCCATCCTCCGTTCTTGCGCGAATCCAACTTTCTTCTCCAATTTCCGAACCCTTTTCTTCGACAGAGGCGCCGACTGCTTCAGCGCCTGACTAGTACGAGGTGTTGGCTTTGTGACCTTGTTATGAGCCAGACGTTGGGTTCGCTGTCGCTTTGATTGGAGTTTACTGGCCGTCTTGCGCTTCAAGGATGAGGGGGTGTTGGGGTTGGAGCGGGACGGCATGACTTGCGCAGAAGTGGATTCAGCAATGAGTTGATGTATCTGCCACAAGTACGGAGTATCCTTTGCTACTTAACGATGGCGCCTGGTACGATTGGGTGCAAAAGCAGTGAGTTGCGCAGCTCACGATGTTGGTAGGATGGCTGGTGTTGGAAGCCGAACTTGTGGCCGGGGCTGGATTAGGGTTGACTTGCCTCGGCTTTACTAGGGGTGCTCGTCGGCCCTAGGTGGGGGATCCACTTTTAGTACCTTAGGACTCTTTTCGGGTCCTTTGACATACAGTATGACGTTCTTCATTCTAGCAGTGTGATATCGGGTGCGGGATATTCCTTCGTACTTCCATCGTTCCATGCTCGCCTTTACCCTAAAGTAGGCAGCTGGATTTCCTTTGTATATAAAGTATGCATCAATCGCTTTCTGTCAAAGGCTAACAGCTACCTGTATCATTCGTTACTGGACTTGTATTTTCACAGCCATGGGTCTACCATATACTGCATTCGCAGTGTCCTCGATCTTGGGAAGCATTCTCCTCGTTCATTTTGTTCCCCAGTCTGTTATCTCAACTTCCTACTCTCGTGCCTTCTTCGCTCTATTTTTTACGGAAGCTCTCACAGGACTTGTATGGTTTGTAATAGTGTATCCGAAGTTCTTCAACCCACTGCGGAACCTTCCTTCACCACCAGTAAATTCTCTAATCCCCTCATATCGGGTGGAGAAGCTGACTAGACCTCCGCTTGAAGGGAGGCCATCCTTTATGGGGTCAATTCCGCACGATCATGAAGGAGCCCACTGGCATTCCTATGCAAAGATGGATCAACGAAGTTCCGAATGATGGCTTGATACATTATTATCATTATGGCAACCAGAGCCGACTGATGCTCACCACTCCAAAGGCGATCGCAGAGGTCTTGGTGCAGAAAAGCTACGAATTCGTCAAACCTTCTCTGGTGCGTGCGGGCATTGGCAGCATATTGGGGGTTGGCGTTTTGCTGGCGGAAGGAGATGAGCATAAGGTACAATCGCGCTCAAGAAAATAAGGGGAGCATACTAAGCATCGCATGCAGCGCCAACGGAAGAACTTGATGCCTGCATTTGCATTCAGGCATATCAAAGATCTCTATCCTACATTCTGGTCGAAATCGTGCGAGATGGTCAAGGCGATACAAGGGGCAATACATGCGGAAGCCACGGAAGACTATTCTGACAAGAAAGAAGCGCCGGTTGTAGAAATCGGCCAGTGGACAAGCCGTGCGACCTTGGATATCATCGGTGTAGCAGGCATGGGACAGGACTTCAACGCTATCAAGGATCCCGACACTGAGCTTTGCGCCACCTATCGGTCGATTTTCCAGCCCAACAGACAAGCTCGGCTACTCGGACTCTTGAGTCTTGTCGTTCCGATGTGGTTGATTCGCATGCTTCCCGTCAAACGGAACGCTCAAGTCCGTGATGCAGCCGCTTCGATCAGAAAAGTATGTCGGCAACTGATCGATCAGAAGAAGGCGAAGATGAATGAGAAGGAGAAACGCGTCGACACAGATATCATCTCCGTAGCCCTCGAATCTGGAGGTTTCACCGAGGATAATCTCGTTGATCAAATGATGACTTTCCTCGCCGCAGGCCACGAGACCACCGCTTCAGCCATGGTTTGGGCTATCTATCTCCTCTGCCAGAATCCAGAGATCCAAGTCCGTCTCCGGGAAGAAGTCCGCCGTGGTTTACCTTCGATTGAAGACACTGGAACACCCGTCACATCTGACGTACTGGACAAACTTCCCTTCCTCCACGCCGTTTGCAACGAAGTGCTCCGCGTCTACTCGCCCGTAGCGCTTACCCTCCGAGAAGCCGTCCACGATACCTCCATCCAGGGCCAATTCGTTCCGGCCGGCGCCAAAATCGTCCTTGTTCCTTGGGCCTTGAACGTCTCGACCGAACTTTGGGGCCCTGATGCTTCCAAGTTCATTCCGGATAGATGGATGGAGGCTGGACGGGCGAATAACGGTGGTGCCGGGAGTGCCTATAGTTTTATGACGTTCCTGCATGGGCCCAGGAGTTGCATTGGGCAGGCGTTCGCAAAGGCGGAGTTCGCGTGCTTGTTAGCGAGTTTGGTGGGGAGGTTCGAGATGGAACTGGCGGACAAGGAGTTTACATTGGAGATTCAGGGAGGGATCACGGCGAGGCCCAAGGGCGGGTTGAGAATCAGGATGAGGGAGATAGAGGGATGGTAGTGGATAGGATTGCTAATGGTGGTGTATATACGGGTAGAACGCACATCGCCGCTTATTTTTTAGCAGGGCGTCCAGCAAAGGATTGCTTCAGCATGACCTTCACGCCTCCTTACACTGAACTCGTCGATGCCAATACTTGAGGATGTCACTGTAGGATGTCTGCGATCTTGCCGATGTTCGACATATCGCTGCAGTGCAACCCTCCCGACCAATTTCAGGTACAGTTGCCGCAGGTGTATGACCAATGTCGGCTGCCCGACTCTCGACGTATTGCGTGCTGCGGGTACCTGGATTCTCTCCTTTACTAATCCACGGCAGTTGCGTACCGGCAGAAACGTCATGTTGCAGAAGTACTTAAGAACGGAGTGATTGCCCGACGACAAGAATTTCCAAAGGTTTGCATGGAATATCCGTAATCGTCCAGGTTAGCTTTCAAGGGATACACAAGAGTACATAGAGACTCTATCCAGCCCTCGGAAGCTCCAATTCTCCCCCACCTATACAGAGCCTTCAACCGCAAGCTGTCCATCGCCCACAATGCTCGACCACCACAACATCCTCGAAGCCAAGGACCAAGACTTCACCCACCAAAACATCGAGAACGAAGCCGCGCCCGGCATCTCCTACTACACGCCAAAGCAATCACCGCCCGCAGGAACAGCCTCAGATCCGCAGCCCGATGGCTCGCACCCGCCCAAGCTCTTTCAGCCATTGAAGCTGCGTGGCCTAACGCTGCAGAACCGCATCATGCTGTCGCCGCTGTGCCAGTACTCCGCCGAGGACGGCCACCAGACCGCATGGCATTTCACGCATTTGGGCGGCATTATCCAGCGCGGGCCTGGGTTGTCGATGGTTGAAGCAACTGCTGTTACCCCGGAAGGGCGGATCACGCCGGAGGACTGCGGGCTGTGGAAGGATTCCCAGATGGAGCCGCTGAAGCGGATTGTCGAGTTTGCGCACTCGCAGGGGCAGAAGATTGGGATCCAACTTGCCCATGCGGGGAGGAAGGCTAGTACTGTGGCGCCCTGGTCGAATCCGGGTGATACGGCTACTGAGGAGGTGAGTTGTGTTTGCTTTGGTTGAGGTTTGGGGAGATAGTGATGCTAATGCCGGAGAAGGTCAATGGCTGGCCGGATAATGTATATGCGCCGAGCGCGGTTCGGTATAACGAGAAGCTTCCACAACCGAAGGAGATGTCAAAAGGTGATATCGAACACTTCAAGGAAGCTTGGGTGGCAGGCGTTCAGCGAGCTCTTGCTTGTGGGTTTAGTGTAATAGAAATCTGGTCGTGTGAAGTCAAAGGACTTATTGACATGGTCCTAGTGGTTACCTTCTCCATTCGTTTCTCTCCCCTGCTAGTAACAGGAGAATGGATGAGTACGGTGGAAGCTTCGAGAACCGGACACGCCTTACTCGCGAGATCGTTGATCTGACAAGGCAGACCATCCCAAAAGAGATGCCTCTGTTCCTGAGGATATCCGCAACCGACTGGTTAGAGGACGAGAAGGACACGGACAGCTGGAAAGTTGAGGATACCGTGAATCTAGCGCAAATACTAGGGGAGAAGGGCGTCGACCTGCTGGATGTGAGGTAAGGTTTCTTGACGATTCCTGCGGAAGGGTCAAACATTGACGATCTCCCTCAGCTCAGGAGGTCTTGATCCAAGGCAAAAAGTCAAGACTGGCCCTGGCTACCAAGCTGTGAGCAGCACGAGCTTCTTCCCAATTACGGCTTACTGACTCTTTGCAGCCCTTCGCCAAAGCCGTGAAAGACGGAGTGGGCGACAACATGGCGGTAGGTGATCCCTCCGGACCTCTTGTTGCTCTTCTCACCCTACACACGAGCTTTTTGTTCATGCCTCCGAGAGAACGTACATTTCGACGTTTGCCTTTTCTGGTTCATGATTGTTTGAAAATAGGCATACTGACTCAGTCTTAAGGTAGGAACAGTAGGTACGATTACCAGCGGTGTTCAGGCGAACGACCTCCTTGAAGAAGGCTTGGATCTGGCCATCGCAGGCAGGATGTTTCAGAAGAATCCAGCACTGGTTTGGAGTTGGGCAGAGGAGTTGAAGGTGGAAATCAACGTCGCTAACCAGATCAGATGGGGGTTTGGCGGGCGTCCGGGAGCACCGAAGGAGAAGAAGCAGAAAGGAAAGATGTGATCGTTTGAGAAGTTGCGAATCTGAGATAGATATAGACGTCTTCGTGATGATCAGGTGCCGAAAAACGACATAACGAGTTAACGAAGCATCGACTTGCGTAGCCGGCTAAGCAGACAACAGCGCCTATGTTGCTACATTTCTTGGTGAACATTGAATGCACCGAGTTAGGGTTTTATGCTTGACCAGGGTGCTGAAACATTTTGTCGCATTGGCATCGTCATGTGCGCCAGCACCATCAATCTTGTCCTTTTCCCGTTTTCACAATCTCCGCTTGCCCCAGCACCCACACTCCCTTCTCTCGTTTGCCTTCGAGACACTCCCAACCCGCCCTCACCGCCGCTCGGCCAATCGTATCTACATCCTGGGCCCACCAATCGGTAAGATGCTTTTGACTAACCATCCTGAGCCCCTTCGCTATGTTCCTCAGGACCGCTTCTGCTGGTCGGCTGTCCTGTCGCATCCCTACAAGCAGACCGGGTTGCAGTATGACGGTATATGGGAAGTCAAGCTTCTTCACCGCCTCTTCAAGATCCACCTTCATCTTCCCGTAAGGGAACGGCGTGTTGGGACCAAATCCAGCGGAAGAGATCAGAACGTAGACCTGGGTGCCATTTTCCTTGGCTGCTTGTGCAACAGAGAGATTGAGGTCGTAGTCTATGGCGCGTTGGGCGGCGAACGACCCGGCAGCGGCTCTCGTGCTGCCGAGGGCAGACAGCAGGATCTGCGGAGGAGGAGAGATGGACTTTAGAGCAGCAGGCCAGGCGGTGGTGTCCGGGTTGGCGATGAGGGAGAGATTGGGGGATGTTTGGGGGAGAGCCTCTCGGCGGGCGATGGCGTGGATGCGGGGGTTCGAAGGGTGGACAAGGAGAGACGAGAGGATCTGGGAACCTACAAGACCGGTACAGCCTAAAAGAGCTGCTGATGGACTAGAAATGGCCATGATGGGCTGCTTCACAATGAGCGTTGGAAATCGCTAACTGTACTTTGCAGACGGGAGTTACAAGGCTGAGGGGACTTCGTACTTCAGCAATAGCCTCCCATGCCCCAGCAGCAGCTAAAATCATTCCAAATACCCAACGGGCCGACGCAACTAAGTACTTTATTGCGTGTCCACGGGCAATACCGTCATTACGTGAATGCGTTGGGTATTCGACAAGATTTTAGCTGCCGCTGGGGTATGGGAGACTATTACAAGTACCAAAACCCTGCCAAGAGCGGCACCACCCGGAGTACGCTAAGATAACCTTGATAAAGAATTATCACGCAATATGTCTTGACTCCGATTGCGGTTACTTTCTACGATTTTCGTTCGCAGAATAGACAGAAGACGTAGAAGAGTAGTCCACTTTCTTATGTCTGAGGGCAGGCCGATTGTCTTCGTTCCTCGTTTCCCGCCCTACATTTTCATTCTTCCCTCATTCATCCCTTTCTTACGTTTCATACTCTCCTTTTGAGAGTCAGTACCAGTCTGTACTACACCCATGCGTTTCGAAGAACTGGTTTCCAATGGGCCGAACGCATTGGGAAATACCGAGCTCGAAAGGCCGGACAAGAAACTCAAACGAGAGATGATGAATGGGCCCTTTCAAAAATCGCTTACTCTTGCTGCCATTGGTGGTCCTACATACATAACGGCACAGACCATCGTACAACAGGTATCATACGCTCTCTCAGAGTCGCTATGGACGTACTCGCCAGAAAGTTTTGGTCTCGATGAGCTTGTCAAGGAATGGAAAGAGCTGATGGTTGACAATGCTTACGGCGAGCCTACCAAGCTCGAGGCAATGCAGATTCGACAAGGCGCTGGTTCAATCGTCCTGGGATGTATCTTTTCGCCCGATTTTGACCTCCAGAAACGTTTCTTCCCTCAATCGGTCCTTGCATCATCAGCATCCTTACCATACTTACGGACAGCACTGGACCAACTATCTATCCTACACACCGTTGCGAGCCCGTGTGTCATACATGTCGCTGCGATTGACTACGCCGCTGCTTCCTCTAAGCTAGTCACCGACTACGAGACCGCCATGACGGTAGCAGCAGAGACTGAATTAGCCATGGTCGCTAGCTTCTCTGGACATCAATCGCAGCATATGGCATTGTTTGCGACTGTGCTTGCAAACATCATGCCGACAATGCACGTCTATGATGGCGTTCACGTCGCGCGCGAATCGACCAGGCTTATTGATACCTTGGACTTCAAGGGTCTTCATAATGTCTATAAAGCTGTGCTACAGGAAATCTCCAACTCCGCGCTGAAGCGGGCTAGCTTGGACACAAAGGTCGTTCGCGCATTGGATGCATTCAACCAAGAGCTGGGTACCGTCTACGATGTCTTTGAATATTCTGGTCATAATGAGCCAGATATTGTTTTGGTGGTCTTTGGATCGGTTGAAGCTAGCTTGGGATCTGAAATCGCTGTGAACTTATCAAAAAGTGGAGTTAAGGTCGGCCTTCTTGCTGTGAGAGTGTACAGGCCATTCATCGAGTCGGAGTTTCTCACCCGACTAACCCAATCTGTCAAAGCGATTGGCGTCCTAGGACAAGTGCACGATGCCTATGCCGTCTCCGATGGTACTGTCCACTCTCATCTGTACGATGATGTCTTTGCCGCGGTTACGTTCGCGGGCCAGTGGGCTATAAAGCCTACAGTCACCGACATAAAGTATCCAAGGGAACAAGTCTGGACCCAAATCCAAATGGCTGCAGCTTTTCAATTACTCAGTCCGAAGCCACTACTTCGGCCACCGCATGATGATTCAGAGAACTATCAGCTGCAACTACTGGATCCATCGAATGTGCAGCAGTATACTTTCTGGGACCTTGACGATTCCCCAGCTGCTGATGCTTCAATCATGCTCGGTCAAGCTCTTGCAGAGGACTCGTCGAACAACGTCACCTTCAAGAGAGAACATGATAATCTCATCGAAGGCGGAGTCTCCCGGACAGACATACGAAGGTCGAAGTTGGCCATCGATGCACCTTACCCCGTCGATTCAGCCGACTTAATCGTTGTCGGCGATCAGAGCTTATTAAAATACTTCGATCTCACCAAGGCTCTCAAGAGAGGCGGCAAAGTTCTACTCAAATATCCTGCTGTGAAGGATGTTGAGCTTGAAGGGAAGCTACCTTTGCAATTCAAGAAAGCTGCGGCAGCCATGGAAGCCCAGCTGTTCATCCTAGATCCTTCAGCTGTTGAAGATTTCGCGAAAGAGCCCGAGACTGAGACTTACCTGCTACAAGCCGCTTTTCTACGTGTGGCCTTGTCTACACTTGAGAAGATAGGGTTACAGAGACTGGCCAAGATCGGTTCATCATCCGCAATACTCGAAGACGTAGCGAAGAAGCTTGACCAGACACTACGTGAAATCGAGGTTCCCATAGATTGGGCTGGCCTGGAGGATGAGGCTGATGCACCCAAGCTGGCTGGAGAAACAACTGTCAACAGCTTTGCTGGCTATGACAAATCCGAGACTGAGGCCCCGACGTACCTTAGAGACTGGCAGACGGTAGCCAAAGGCTTGGCTTTCAAGGAGGCTTGTGGGAGCAAGTTGTCACTACGTCCCGACGTCGCCGTCAAGACCCACAGAGTCCATATCAAGGAGAATCGCAGACTCACACCATTGACCTACGAGCGCAACATTTTTCATATCGAGTTCGACCTTGGCAACTCCGGCCTGACCTATGACATAGGTGAAGCGCTAGGAATTCACGCTGAGAATGATGAGACACAAGTCAAAGAATTTATAAAGTTCTATAAGCTTGATCCTCAAGAAGTTGTTGAAGTGCCAATGCGAGACAATTCAAAGGTCCTCGAGAATCGCACCGTGTATCAATCTCTGATGCAGAACATTGATATCTTTGGCCGCCCTCCGAAGCGTTTCTACGAAGCCTTGGCGGATTTCGCCGACGACCCCAAGGAAGAGAAAGAGCTCCGCGCTCTAAGTGGGCCCGAAGGTGCTCTGGAGTTCAAGCGAAGAGGTGAAGTTGATACTGTCACTTTTGCCGATATTCTTCTAGAATTCCCATCTGCTCATCCTAGCTTCCATGATATCGTGCGAATCGTCAATCCAATGAAGCGCAGGGAGTACTCTATCGCATCGTGCCAGAAAGTAACTCCAACCAGCGTTGCGCTCATGATCGTCGTCGTTGGTTGGGTGGATACCAAGAAAAGGGACCGATGGGGGCAGGCTACAAAATACCTCAACGAGCTGAAGATTGGAGACGAGATCGTAGTGTCCGTCAAACCAAGTGTCATGAAACTGCCAGCGAACTCCACTCAGCCCCTCATTATGGCTGGCTTAGGAACAGGTCTGGCACCATTTCGGGCCTTTGTTCAGCATCGCGCTTGGGAAAAACAGCAAGGCAAGGAGATTGGATCCGTACTCCTGTACATGGGCTCGCGACACCAGAGGGAAGAGTACTGCTACGGAGAGGAGTGGGAAGCCTATCAAGACGCAGGGATCATTACCCTTCTTGGTCGAGCGTTCTCTCGTGATCAGCCCCAGAAGATCTACATTCAAGATCGCATGCGACAGACAATCAACGACATTGTTCAAGCCTATATCAAAGAGGACGGGGCTTTCTACCTGTGCGGCCCTACCTGGCCGGTGCCGGATGTGACGAACGTATTGGAAGAAGCCATTGCAAGGGACGCCAAGGCGGTTGGGAAGAAGATAGATCCGAGGAAGGAAATTGATAGATTGAAGGATCTGTCGAGATATGTATTGGAGGTTTACTGAGCGATTTTAGAGCCCTTTGGAGCATAGACGGAGCGAGAAGCAAGGCGTTTTGAGGATGAATCGGACATTTGTATGATGTCTCGACGGCTCCAAATTCTAAGCACTGCAGATATCAAAACTAGAATTAGAACTTGCGTTGCTCCCATAGTCTTGTACGAGAGTACTTAGTCTATCAACTGATTCCCGAACATTGAGCGACAAGAAAAGACGGTGCGGATACCCTCGGCAAACAGGGACGTTGTGATTGGCTGACTGACAATGTCTTCACCCCATAATCTATAGTTTAGAAATCCTGCCACAGCAATTGCTCTATCGCCGTACCCAGAAGAAAGATGCAGAACCTGTCGCTCACATCGTACGATCATAATCAATATCGCTTTAACTCCAAAGATTCTTGACCCTTCTCACGTCTACGCCGGTCAACCTCCGAGGTCTCAGCCGCGGCGCATTTGCTTCTCCAGCACTCCCTATCATATCATCCTCTGGTCGTCAAATTTTGCAATTGCATAATCGATGGCAGATCGTAGCTCCCCGTCGCCGGCCAGAAGACCTCAGTTGAACGAGCGCCACTCATCTGGCCAGTCTATCTATCGGGCCTCGCCTTCTGGGCTTACTTCAACGTCACACAAAGGGTCCTCCCAAAGACTACACAAAGCACACGCTGTCGTCCATCATGGGCGCTATCCGCATGGCAAAGTACCATCGTACGGGAAGAATCTTCAACGGCTTTCCAAGCAGAGCGCTACGCACCACGAAGAGGTCCTACCCAAGCAGCATACGCGAAATAAGTCCAGTGAACTTTTGGACAGCCTGACTGCGCAGGACGTGAGGCGCAATAGTTCCAATGTCAATTTGCCAAGAACTGGGTCTAAAGTTTCCATGAAGAAAAGTGCATCCGGTATAGCTTTGCAACATCGCAATGGATCAGCGACAAAATTGGGAAAGGGGGGACATGCGGAGAAGTCACAACATTCGCATCTTGAGAAGAATGGGAGCGCCCAAGGGCAATCGAAGGCAAAGCCTAAGTTCTCCGTTGGCAGTTATGGTCAAGACGATGATTGGACAGAAGAAAGTCCGTCGCCACGAATGACACGGCAGAATTCAGAGCCCTACCAACCTCCTCAGCCTGCAGAACTACTGCAGTCGCCAGATGATCCACCCCGACGCTCTCCGACTGACCTCCCTCATTCCCCGCCTCAATCGCCCCCAGCCCAACGTACTGACTTCGCCGACAAACATCCTCCACCAACTCAGCAAGAACCAACACAAACCTCACCCTTTCCAGATGCCGATGGTCTAACTTCTCGCCTGCTGCGTAAATACAACGCAGCCCCACACCTCTCTTCCGTCTCTGCAACCGTCACACCCATTGGATCGAACGCCTCTCCAGCTTTCCATCATGGTACGAATAACAACTGCCCACCCTCTAATCCCACGGAACCCTCTCTTCCCTCGGATGGCATCTCCCGCTTCTTGAATCCTGCCGGGTCCTCTGGCTCGGGCAGCACAACATCCAATTCGATCTCGCACTTACAATCAACTCTTGCCGCCTTACACCGCGAGCAACATAGAAAGCCGCATTCTCCCACCACCTCATCACCTCCTTCCAAGCTTGAGGCTGCACGTCGCGCGCGTTCAGCCGCCAACCTGACGCACCCGCAGCTGGGCATCTCGTCTCCGCACTCCGTATCACCTCCACCCTCTCGGGCACGGAATGGCACCGGAGCACGCGCCTCACCGTTCGAGTCCGCGGCGCCGAAAGCGCCCTCGAAGTCCCTTACACAATTGAAGCTGGATCTCCAACGTGTCAGCTCAGGAAGAGAAGACTCGCAGAAGAGATCCGCGCCAAGCAGTCTGCTGCATGGCTCGCATTCTCTACTAAATGTCAACATCTCCGTAGGGGCAGAGAACGAAAAGGAGCGGCGGGAGCGGCAACATGCGCAAGCGTGCCGCGAGCTGAGAAACGCGCAGAGATTTGATAACGTCATCCTGAAGGCCGTGGGGCGATTAGAGAGGAAGGGTCTGGTCGAGAGGAAGAGGGAAGGAAAGGGGGATGGAGAGAGGAGGGAAGGCAAAGAGGGCAAAGTAGGGAGCCTTGCCCGTAGTGCTGGAGAGGGAAGTCGGCCGCCTAGTAGGGGTAGGGTGAGATTCGAGATCGGGAGGAACGATGGTGACGATGATGACGATGACGAGGAGGGTGGCGAGCGAGCGCTGTTGAGAAGAATGTGGGAAGGTGACGGGGTTGGCAATGATTGAACTCCGGACATGGTTTCAGGAAGGAGCGGCATACACTAATCCAGCTTGCGTTTGGGTGTGATCATCGGTTCGGCGAATGATGATATGACGACGGCATGGCTTGGGCATGATCTTCAGCATAAGGATTACGGGTTGTCGACGAGCAGGTGTACATTTTGTCCAAAGGTCGGCCTCAGTATTTGAGCATAGTGCAATCCAGGAGGTCACTTATGGCGCGTCTTACACAAACCTCGGAAGGAAATTGTATTTTCGTGATTGGCTACTTAGACTGATGACATACTGATCCACTCCTGCGAAATCGCTACGTTACTATTTGGGTCTCTTCATTCCTCACATTCTATGAATCTAAACCGCTCAATCTTGGGTTGAGGAGAACAGTCTAGTGTATATGACGGTCGGTCTCTGACTAAGTAACATACCCAACAGTCTCCCAGCACTTCAGGCCACAAGCGGAGCTCTCGATCGCCAGAGACTGAGGGATCATACCACGAGCGCAAGCCGAACAATTTCTTGTCAACCCTGACGAAGCATGGCTCTTGCACGAACGGAACCTACAGTGGGAACTGGGAATGCAGACACCTTACTCAGGCCAACCCCAAGCTGGAGCACGATGAACACATCAAGACCGCCCGTGCCCCCAGGGCTACCCCCCATTTAGAACAGGACTATCTGCTGCTGATTGAGGTGTACCCCCACAGGTTTAGGTCAATCGCCTGGCCGCTACCAGTCGAAGCAAGCGCATGGCCAGCTACTCAATGCTTCCATTTACATATGCCGATCTGTCATGCGCTTGAGATCCACCCGCTGAACATCTCGTGTAAGTCCTGTTCTTCCACTTTTCATCTATCTCCGTCCTTTCCCCCGTTGATTTCAAGCTAGACTATACTCTCCTCACGTCATGTTTTGAACATCACTCTCGCCAGCCTTCTGATGCAGAACGGCCGTGGTTGACGATAAGCGAAGGCTTCTGCAATATAGTCCATATTGAGACACCATATGGATGTCCTTCCGGGCATTTGGTCAATCGCAACAATACAGAGACGATTAGCGTGGCCCCTGCACTAAGGATGACACACTATCAAAGAGATGCAAATCCTTTTTTATGCGTTCCGCTTTTTACCTGTTGTTCGAGTCCCTCGACCCGCACTGCGTTTTTGAGTATCTTTGGTTGGATTCTCCTGGCCACCGTGACTCACTTCGGAGGGTGCTAAGAGCGGCTGAGGCTACAACAAGAAAAGTGGCTGTTTTGGCTTGAAAATTGAGTCGAGGACAAACTGAACGTTTGCATTCTCCAAAATATCTATCCTTTCGCTCTTGGCTTAACCTTGACATAGAAATCAACAGGCCTGAGGTTAAACCAGCCATCCTGTTTGAGCTGATAGCTCGGGTCAGCCATCTCAAAATCGACGTCTCTTAGTAGCTCAACAAGCACAACCATGTTCCACATCCATGCATAATCCTTCCCATAGCACACGCGTTTGCCGTTACCAAACCATTTCTTGGCCCCTGCAGGCAATCTTTCAAACGCCTCGCCTACCATCCTTTCCGGCGTAAAGGCCTCGGGCTCTTCGAAGACGGCGGGATCGCGGTTCACGCCATGCAGCACGATGATCATGGTTTGCGTGGCCGGGACTTGATATTTGCCGCCGCCGAGCAGGATAGGTCCTTTGGTCTCTGGCAGGGGTTCCATATTGAAGCCAGGCGCCGCTGCGGACAGGCGTAGCGCCTCCCGTACGATGCCGGCCCAGTAATACAGCCGTTCCAGATGATCATGTATGAACTCGCCATCACCGAGAACTCCGTCGATCTCTTCACGGGCTTTCTCGATACACTTGGGGTTCTTGAGCAGATGATATATCGCAGTGGAGAGGACGCAGGGCGCTGTACTAGATCCAATGGGCATCGACACCATTTCGTCGATAACTTGCTACTCGCTGAGGGACTTGCCGGTCTCAGGGTCTTTGCCGTTCATCATGGCATACAAGAGGTCTTTGCGATCAGTTGCGTTGGCCTTCCGATATGCCAGGCATTCAGCGGCATACTGGCGCATTGCCTTGGAATCTTTCTGGAACTTGGACTGGTACAGAAGCCAGTTCAAAAACCTGGGTCGAGTCGGTCTTTTCATCGCCTCGGAGGTAGCTCCATCCATGGCCTTGATCATTGCTGGTTCCGGTCCTGTCAGGCCGTTGAGCTTCCTGCCAAACAAGCAGAGGGTAGTCGTCTCCAAATCGAGCCTGTTCAACTCGCCAATTGCTGACACCCGGGAAGAACCACCGCTCAAGGCCCGCCATTTGGCCGTCAGTTCGAGCGCGCAGTCACGCACTTCGGTAAACCAGCCGGCGACCGCGGTTTCCGTGATCAAGGGAGCCATGATGCGATGGTGGATACCCCAGCTCGGCTCGTTCTCAAAGGCCGTGAAAAGCGCATCATGCACCGCATAGCGGATCTCGACTATAGGACCACCAACGAACTTGCGAAAGCGCTTCTCGTCACAGAGTTCTTCGCAAAGAGCAACGCTTGCCACGAAGACAATCTGCTGGCCCAAGACGGTGATCTTGAATATCTCGCCTGGCACAATGGTATTGGTAGGTGGAATCGATGGTTGAAGTGAGGGAACACTGACCGTGCTTTTCCCACAGCTTCTGCAACGATGTCCATGTGTTGCTCGGATCTACATCGAATATGTTACCCAGCAATGGAACGCCTGGTGGCTGTGGGATTGGGGTAGACATGGTGATGTCTGGTGCGCAAGAATTTTAGGCATGAGAGGTTTCGCAGTCGAGGTAATGATAGTATAACATGAGAAAGAAGGTGGGGTTGCAGCATGCACGGAGTCAAGCTTTGAGAAAAGGTAAAAGGCAAGAGCGTCCAGATGCATCGGACATGCTCGGTCGATCAGATCGAGTGGCCTTTAACGTGCAAGGCCCTGCAGCGCCAACACTCTACGATATGTCGACTAATGCGTGCTAGAGTGAGGTCCCTGCCTTCATAAAAGTTAATAATCTCTTATTGTCGATTTTGGTCTCTACATCGCCTCTATGTAAGGTTATTACGATCTACGAGCTTAGCCGGCCTTTGAGCTTAGATGTTTTTCTCCTCCAAGGCTAAGATTACCCACTGACGTTGTAACGCTGAGGAATTTTCCTGCTATCTCTCTCAAACTATCAGCTAGATGAGAGATGTCTGCCATGGCCTGTGGCCTTGCCCATCGGTGCCACCGGTCATTCACTTGTGCCTGTCCCTCACCGTTACCAAGGTCGTTAACACCTCTTTTCGCCGTTGCCTTAGCGAGGATCGACTTGTAAGGGGGCGAGGAGCCGGTGTCATGGCAGTCCTGCTCGACCCTGCAATAACCGCCAGCATCATTGGACGCCTCCTCCACAGCCCTTGGCAATGCCGCCAACTTCAGAAGATCAAGCAGAACTGAAATAGTACAGATGTCGAAGCAGTAACGCCGTTACTGATAAAGAAGGCTTTGGGTTCCGAACTGGCTTAATACCTATCGGGGCTGGGCAACATCGGCGTTCTGCGTTCTCAAGCATGGATATCTGCGTATTAAAGCCACCATCCTCGCACCGAAGTCGTTCTTCCCGGGTGAAGTCGGAAATCATAGCCGCCTGACGCGACGTTGAGGTCCGCCGAGCACGGCAAATAGTATAGCTGGAGGCACGACAACGACTGGAGCCGAAGGTGTAAGATGAGCAAGCAGTGCCGCAATAAGTCGAACGCCACAACATCTCGAAGCTGTGATCGACCGAACACGACCTCCTCTCACAAGACAGCCTGTGGACGGAAAACGGCCCTCATCAGCCTTCTTCCCATTGCCATGGAAAACCCCCAGACCGGTCTTCGAGCAATAACTCGCCACGGCAATCCCCTCTTAGTCGGACTCATCATTTCCCCCCCCCCCACTCGGCTTCTCCACTGAAACCAGACCGCACGCATTGTGTTGTAGCGCCGAAGAACGGCTGTCGGTCTCCTTCTTCCAGATCCTGGCTCCCTGTCTAGGTTGGCATCCTAAATCTAACATCCAGCAGTGGGAATGGATATCAATCAAGGACATCTGCAAATAAAAAACCCCGTTGGAACAAGCTGCGTGACCTCCCTAATGGATCTCCTCTCGCGAACCCACGTACCCTCATCACGAAGGTATTCTCGATGACTCTGCACAAGACAAAAAGCTTCACCTTCGGCAGAAGCGAAGGCGGCGATCTAGTCGCGACATAGCATTTCCCAAGGGCTGGGGTCTATGAAGGGTTTTAGCAGCTTGTGTCACACGGATGATATCGCTGTGGCGAGAATATTAAGGGATGGCTTCTGCTGTGCTGAGCACGTCGCAGTAGGAAGAGCAACAGATCTTCGTCTATCGCGTGACTTGACTACGATATCTTCAAGCTCTGGCTAGAAACAATAAGAGAATCTTACTCATTGTGGACTTCTCTTGGAAAGTTTCTGCTTGTAAATTAGAGTAGAATGCGTCTACCCAAGTCTCTCGAGACTGAGCTACCCAAATAGTTTGCTCTTTGGTCCTCGCAAGCTCGAACGCTTACAATCACCTATACCTCCAATGCATTCTCTTTTTCGTTACTATGCCTTCAAACCTCGAGATTGTTCGCAAAACCGTCCACCACCGAGTCTCTACGAGAACATCAGCCTCAACGGGCTCGGTTTCTTCTCCTTGACCTTCTTCTCCTTCCTCTTCTTCTCGCTCTTCTCCGACCCTTCACTCCCCTTACTACTCCCCTCCTTCCTCGTCTTCCTACTCTTCTTCCCCTTCACCCCCTCCATCCCCACCCCACTCTCCGCGAGATTCAACCGCGACAGCGCAGCAGCCTGCGGCGTAATGAACTCCCCATCCACGCTCGTCCCAACACTCATCACCTCCGCGTCCGCGATGCCCCTGCGCCAGGTATCAATCCGGCTGACATCCCCTCCAAGCTCCAGCATCTCGTCCATCCCCCCGTCTTCCTCCTTCGCGCTGTTCTTCGCCTTGATCTTCTTGATGATCTTGTAACCACCTAAACACACCACCGTCACGCCCACAGCGACGCCCCCCGCGATCAAGAACTGCGGACTCGCCAGCAAGGCAAACACAGCGGGCGCGCTGCCCTTCATGGCCAGCACGGCGCCGGGCGCCATCTTCGCGACGATGTTGCTGATCTCGGCCAAGGTGAGCGCAACGGCGGCCATGGCGTCCGGGTTTTTCTGTAGATTGGCGATGGTGGCGGCGGCGGAGTGTTGGATGCAGTCGATTTCTTGGAGGAGGGATTTGACTTTATTAATCAGGCTTTTGAGCTCGAGTTCTTCGTCGGCAGGGTGAGCGATGAGGAGGGGAGGCGGGATGGGGCCGTAGGCAAGGTCCATGTCGATATCGTCGGTGGGGCGGGCGAGGGGGAGTGGTGGGGTTAGAGGAGCCGTCATGGCGCGAGAGGAGGTGAGTGGGGGGGAGAAGGAGTCACGGTCGGTGTGCCGACGGGTGAGCTGGATCGGCGGGAGGGAGGCATGTCCAACGTCGTGAGACGAGCGGAGAGGCGAGGTGGGTGATCTGGGGCTTGTGGGGCTTCTGATGGAGGGGGCGGTCTGGGTTCTGTCAGGGGCAGGACGGCGGCTGGTATGCTTGGAGCGGGAAGTTCGGCGAGAGGAGGCAGTGGAGTGGGAATCGTCATCGATGCTGTAGGCTTTGAGGGCGCGGCGGGCTTGCCTTTCTTCGAGCTCGATTTGTCGGCCAGCGACAATCTCGGCTTTGCGCTCCCGATAGGCGGTCTTGGCTTCTTTGAAAACGTTGATTAGGTGCTTGCTCTAGAGCTGAGGGTTAGCTGATGAGTCTGGCGTTGGTGGTAACGTGCGAGGAGTAGGAGTACTTACGGTGCTGACCGCCTTCCCAGACTTGTCGACAACGGCGATGGTTTGAATCAACGCTGCCATAGCTAGGTTTGAGGAGATCAAGATTGCTCAGTGGAGATATCAGGTACAATTCAATCAAATTTGATGAGAGCCGGTCTCGTAGTATGCTGGAACGGTAAATTCGCCGGGTGTGCTGATGCTGCTTAAAAATAGGATGCTCGGAAGAGAGGGTTTTCGCTTCAGTAAAGAGACAAAGACATGTGAGAACAATAGAATAGTTGTTCGGGCTTCCTTATCGATTCGACTAGAGACAAGTTCCTTGTTATTATTGCTCCTTGGGACACCAATGAAGCGGCAAATCGGAATGCGTGAAGGTGGCGACGTTATGACCAGCGCTTCCGTGAATGGCAATTGGAGTTCCTATCTATCATGAAGATCGTTAAGGTCATTAATGTTGCGAGATTCTCAGTGGCGGATCAATGGGCCATGTTACGAATATTTGGATTCTTTGTTGTCACACGGCCATTGCTCGCCCCAAGTCTGGACCCTGAGATGTGATTGCTTGGGTGCTTGGGTTGCAGGAGCTTGGGCGAGAGTGGCGCGCGCCAGAGAAAGGAGCTGCTCCATTGGCATCATGCTTGAGCTGTAGTCGTACATTGACATACTGCAAGTGGTCAATAATAATATCGGAAGGCCAAAGCAGTCAGCTGCGATGGGGAGTCTGAAATTGAAAGTGCATCATGACGAAGCCTGCAGGCGCAGCTACCATGTGTCCACCCTTCCTTCCATACACGTGACATGGCTCTTGGCACACACTATGCAGCTTCACCTACTCCATGCCCACCAGATGACTTTCTGTTGCATGGACCTGTTGAATAAGCGGCATTTGGTCTTCCTACTCGGGTCACGCCAGCTCAGCTGTCGATACGGTCGAAGATCCGTGCTAGATTGTTCGAACGTGGCCAATCATAGCAATGCACTCTCTGCGAGAATCCAAACGCCGGCTTCGAGAGACTGAATGGCAGGAATCACCAAGAACATGATATGAATAATCAAGCCGACGCCTTCCAAAAGGCCCCGCTAAGCATGCTTTCTTCCCATACCGTGTCGTAATCATACACCCCACCCCCCCCCTGGGCCTGATGCCCTACCAAATCCTTTTCGCAACCATCTTATACCTCTCCACGCCTTCAAACCCTTCTTCCATCCGGCACCCGTCCCTACTCCTGTCGGCCGCCATCTTTTCTCTCTCCCTCAACCTCCTCGCGCCCTCCGGATCATCCATGTATATCCATCTCCTCTTATCCTCATCCACCTCGACCACGCCCCACCCGCCGACTCTTTTGCCTTCAGCGCAGATACTGTTCTCGCTTTCCCGCTTCTTCATATCGATATACCGTCTCCGCGCGAACGACAGCAAGCACATCCCCAGAACAAGCTTGAGCGCGAGGAGTAGAAGGAAGATGAGAAGGAAGAAGAGAAGCATGGTGCTGAAGGCTATGACGTCGTCCGTCGTAAGGTATGCCGAAATGGTGAAACAAGGAGTGGTGTCGCCAGACGGGGCGGTCCCACCGCCGAATGTCGAGCGGCCAAGCGTGCGCCGGAGTATGTTGTCGACATGGTGCAGCGCGGCGGTTGTAGCGGGGGAAGACGTCGTCTCCTCGGCAGCGGAGAGTGAAGTGGCGGTGCTAGGGAGGGCGACAGGCATGTGAGTGGCGAGGAACATGTGGTAGGTCTGCACCGAGGCGCGGATGAAGAGACACGACAAGGGAATAACGGGCAAGCCGAGGCGGCGGGTGAGATTCTGGTCCGCGAAGGCGTTGGAGTAGTAGTCCTTTGCAAGGACGTCGAGGAAGCGTCCGTAGATGGCGGGCTTGATGAGGTTGAATTTCGTGATGTAGGCGTGCTTGATCCAGTCGACAAGCATTTCGGAGCCGAGCACGAGAAGAAAGGGGCCCATTATCTGGCCGGTCCAGAAGGGGAAGATGGTGAACGACTTCGGGAGGATGGAGGAGCGGATGAGAGGAGTGGAGTTGTTGTTGCTCAGGCTAAGGCCGCCGGTTTCAATGATGTTGCGCGCGGCGATGATCGTGAGCATGAGCCAGAGCTGGAAGCGTTCGACGACGTCGGCGCACGTTAGTTGGAAAAGGTTATCTTTTTCGAATTTCTTGAAGACGGTGGATTTGATTTCGACGAATTGGTTCGACATTAGAAGTGTGAGGAGGGCGTTGGAGTAGGAGTTGACAGCGACGTTCAGAGTAATGACCTGGTAGAAGAGCGCTGTAGCGTGGACGAGGTTGTACATAAGGGCCAACATGAACAGCCAAAGCGGTCGAAGAACTTTACTGCGGCCGTCAGGCTTGCGTTCAAGCGCCTCTTCAGAAAAAAGACATTCAAGCACATCTTGACCGATTGCAGAGAATAGACGGTCACAGACCTTTATGTACGGTTAGCTGGGTTTGCAGATTATCAAATGTTGAAGAACCATACCTCAAGGACATTGTAGATGACATAGAGCTTGATCGCCGCTTGTCCACGGATACCATGGTACATTCTGCTGGCATCAAAGTACATAAGTATCGTACAGCTAATTAGGATCAAGAATCCTTTCAGGATATCGGCCTTGTGTTCAGGTCGCAACGCAGAGGGTCTCGATTGGGTCCGACGATGGCGCCTGTATGTCGTGCTCCCTCGACGTCTACGACTTGGCTGAGCTCGAGGCCCTGGAATACCGTTACTCTCCTTCTCGTGCGGAAACAGAACATCATCTTTGTTTTGCGTTTCGGATTGGCTAGGACCATCTTGAAATTGAGATATATCAACACTACTTGCGTTTGCTGAGCTGCTTTTCCTGCGCCGCCGTTGCCACATTCTGCCAGCTCCAGCATAGATAAAGCCGCCTATGGATCTAATCTCTTTCCCAACGTTTTTGACCCAAGACTGAACGAGTATGTAGAGCGCTTTCAGGAAGCGCAACGGCAAAATCGTGAAGGAGTAAAGCCATGCATCGAGACAAGCTAGCGATCCAAACCACAGCACCTGTTCTAATTGTGGTGGAAGGAGGAGAAAGTTCTGCAGACGCTCGATCTTGATAGCTGATGACTCGTATATCTTTTTACTCGCGTTTGAGCGGTATATAGTCGTAGTAGGCTCGTCCATGGAGAGCTCAAGTTGGAGATATGTTGACAGTGACCACGACGGAACAGGTAACCCTGTAGAAGGCATGGGGGACGGCATGCTCCCATCAAAACCGGGGCTTTTCGGGGTAGACATGGCCTTCTCGAGTGAAAGAGGAGTGGGCGTTGAACGAAGATTTCTCTGAGACAGAAGGCCCGGAGAATGAACGGATCCGTTGACTTTTGTAGATCGGCGTTTCTTCAGTACTGGCGGAGAATGTGTGCGATGCCTTGACTGGGGCTTGAAATCATCTGAGGGATCTTGTGCTTGTGGGGTAGGAAAGAGGTCGCCCTCGCCCTTGTCGCCCCCGAAGTTGCTATACCGCCGGTCGGCTCCTTCCTCGCTATAGCCTCCATTCGTGGGCCCTTGTACGTCTTCTTCAATCCTGTTGGGTCCATTCGAATCTTTCTTCGTCGCAGAACTAGGTTCTGAGGGGCTCTCGTCAGCATTGTTGTTGGCCGAGTGCAGAGGTAAGGGTTGTCGTGACGTTGTCAGCTCGTACATCTTCGTGGACGACAATTTGCGGACCCGTCCCATTCCGTCCTTCTTGGACGCGAGAGCATTTGTCGAGTCACTATCTCGGTTCGTTACAAGTCCGTTCGGCGACTGAGTCACCGCAAGCTTTGGATGAGGCCCAGCTGACAACGCGGATTCAGTGCCGTTCGCTTGGAAATCGTCATCCTTATTGTGCACTCCAATCGCTCGTTTGTGCTTTGGTGTCGAAAGCGGATATACGCTCCGACCTCGGTACTTTTTGCTGGGGGTATGGTCCGTATCGTCGCCTGAAGGACAGGGAGAGGGTAGCTGTTGGGGATGTCTCTCCGTGGAGCTATCGACAGCTTCCATCGCGGACGGAGACGTCCCCTTCCGATGGGTTCCACGATCCAATTCCTGCGCAAACCGCTGCGTGAACCTGTCGCCATTGACTGCTTGAAGCTGACCAGCCCTTTCTCCATGGAGCTTGGTCCGTCGGTTGTCATCATCGACCGGAGGTGTCATGTTGGCGCAATCTCTTCTGGGCTCCCACGAATGCTTTTTGGCAGCACATCCTTTCGATTCTGTTATAGAGCTATATTTTTTGGTCTTATTGTTCCCCGGTAAGAATGCTGGGACAGGCAGGATTCTTAAAGTACGCTGCGATGCGGCTCTGCGACATCATGGAAACCCTAAATGCATCACGTGCTTGACCTCGTCTTCCACTTCTTTGAAAGCCTTTCTCTTGAGACATCGTTGGCCTTTATTCGCAGATTATTCGTTTCTTATTACACAACCATGCTGTCTAGATTACAATTCAATTCATCTACCTGGTGTCCTAATCACGGATTATCCTTTGACTGCATCAACTCGAACCAATCCCAATCAGCTGAACCTTTCCCATGAGTGGCAGCGAACTCCCTGCGCCCGATCTCATGCCTTTCACAAGCTCGTAACTGGGGTATTATTCCAAAAGTATAGGAAAAGCCAGAGGATAACTAGTATCGATCCATCACGCCTTTTCGGGCAGCCCATGCTGCGCTAGTTGAGATCCTTCCACCATCTGGAGGAGCTGTCCCTGACCGTTCGGCCTGAAGTGCCGCTTGCCCAAAGTGACCCGTCGGAGGTGGTCTTCTGTAGGGGTTGGACGACTGTTGCATCGGAGGAGCAGTTGCGCTTCGTGGCGAATAGAGATCGTGGTACGCGTTTTGACGATTATGTAATGTAGGGTTGTATGCAGTATATCCCGTGGGGCTCGGGCTTATTACCCTTGAATCAGGATATGAAGACTGCATTTCATAGCTGTCTCTTCCTTCCAGGACGCTTCGAGGCACCGGCTTGCGACCATCCGCCAGCGATCCGACAGAAGCAGGCGTCGCACTCCTTGAATAAATCGGTACAAATCGCTTAGGGAAGTCTGCTGCCTCGGGGCTGACAGCATCGTGAGACCCAGGCGTGATTTGACTAGGCGATATCGGAGTAGGACCGGCCCAAGTCGTCTCGTACGATCTATAACTTCCTTGAGAGCTCTGCGTTTGGAATCCATCCAGTCTCGGCTTGCTGGGCGGATAGCTTCGTTCAGAAGCCATCGCTGACGGAGGAGCGGAAGAGTACGGTCGGCCTTCACGGTCGTAACCCATGGCGCTTGCTGCAACCATGAGAGGCGCTCTCGATCCGAAAGAATTGCTCGATTGGGTCGACATCTGCGATGTCATTCTTGATGGTGGCATTGATCTCGGATGGCGGTTATCATGGCCACACCGACTACTAGGCTCGGATGAGGCCTGCGATGTATGTCTCGATAAGACTGCTTTGTCATCACCGAGGATAGGTAACGTTGGCTGATGCTTCAGCGACCTGCCATCGCTCTTTGCTTCCTCTTGCAATATTTGTCTGTTCTCTCGTTCAATAGCTTTGTTAATTTTCACCCCAACGATCTGAGAAAGCCGCTTGTCGACCTTTCTCCGGCAGTAATTCGCCAGAGATCCGTCAGAGCTTGGGATACTGGGCCACAGAAAAAACACATAGAAGAGGATCGCTAGTATAAGACTCAGAACGGAGAAGAGCCAGATGATCAGGGTGAAGAGCATGCCAAACAAGATTGTCGCCTGCTCTCGATTGCTATGAGCCAAGATCTGAACGTTAACAAAGAACTGCCGGATGGGAGAATTGCTTCCAGTTGCAGCATGCTGGCCGGTTGGGACGAGATTAGCCTGCATCACAGTGTAGAGCGTCGCTGCGTTGATGATTTGCCGAGGACCCTCGGCGAAGACAATTCGCAGCCATGCTATTCCAACATGAGCATGACTCCGAAAGGACTTGGATCATGCTTACCCTCGAATGAGAAGAATGTAAATAGCGCCACGTACTCGGCACCCTTCCGTCCCTTAGTCAATGCGGCAAAGACCAAGAACCTCCGCCATCCTCGACCCTCTTTACCTGTGCGCACCGACTGGACTCGAACGGCAAGCGGGTCCAGGTAACTGGCGGCTACCACTCCTCCTCTGATGACCCTGATCGCTCTCATCCATCTGTAGAAGAGAAGGACCCAGGAAAGAACGATACAGCCGGCAAATATCCATCTGGCGTAAGTGAACGGTATGACGGGCTGCACCTGGCCCGACCAGCGATCAAAGAATAAAAGGTTGGCAGCAGTAAAGATATCCACCAGGTAGACAGCCACAGATACGAGCAGAAAGTAGTAGAGAACGCCGTAAGATAGGGGTGTCACACAAGATGTGGACTTGAAGTCGGAGAGATTCTGAGCAACTCGAAGATTAGCCCACGGTTAGATAACGAGCAACAGGCTCAACGTACAAAATAGTTCCACTTCTGCTCGGGCCTCCCTTCCTCTTGCTTCTCTCGATCTCCACAACAGCCCATATCCTAATCAACTCGGTTTGCTCTCGAATAGAGCCGCGCAAGGTACTGGAGTATCGAAGGAATACTTAATGAGAGTTATAGCGATTGCTGAGGGAGAGGATGCGGTCCGGCCGTCCAGTAATTCTAGGTCCAGCGAGATGTTCCAGAGTACCTCATCTCCCAATGCTGGAAAGTAAATGACGGTGCGGTGTAATGACAATGAGACGATAGGAGGACCGTGGAAACCTGTGAATGCGAGGTGTGATGGTCAAAGATCGCATTGTTGTGAGGTTTATTGAGTCATTTCAGGCCCTATTGTGAGCGGAGAAGGACGAAGATGAGGCTAGGCTTCGTGGTGAATGCAGTCAAACAAGTGCGCAAGTACGTAACAAAGAACGGTATCGCCTTATCAAGGATTTGATCAGGCGAGGCTTATTTCTCATGTAAGGGGTCGCCTGCGACACAGAAAGCGCTGAGCGTATCCATGAAGTTTCAGGGAGTGTAGAGTAAGCTTGAATGGTCAGCGTATGCGCCAAAGAGTGTAGCCATCTTGTGTATCATAACCGTTGGAGATCTTGGAGATTGACTTGGCGCAAATGTTCCCATCCAACGAACAGCCTCAGCGTGAGGCTCTTTTGCAGCTTCCCGCCCGGAAGGAGCCGTTGCAGCCACAGGGCGCTAGATGGATCACCGTACCTAAGCTATTCTTAGCTCAAATCTAGAGCCGACAACCAAATTGAAGTACTTGACTCTGGCCGGTCGATGATACTTGGTGAACTGTAAAAGTAGTAAACAGTAGCCATGGATGACCGCAAGGAATTTCTCTGTAAGAATGGAAGTTTGAGACTCCCACAGTTATACAATCTCACGTTGGGCATACCAAGCATCGCAACAATCGTCCCCTACTGATTCTCGCTTGAAGGGAGCATGGGACCTCGACGTCCGAAATCTTTGTCTGTGGATCGAAGAGCTTCGGACTGAGTACCCAGTATTGTTTTATGGACATGGTTGAGAGAAATCACCACATGCTGCTGGTTCCGGTCAAAGATAAGGTAGCTTTCCAGTATGATAACATTCGATTTCCATCGAAGAGTGTAAAGTATGCAAGTAATCAGGAAAAAAATGCACAAAATCATCAAACCATCCTAATACACCAGCAAATACAAAAACCTCAGCAGCACTAATAGACACCCCACAACAGTCCAGAAAAACATTTTGCGCCCAACACGCTCAAAGAAAAGGCCCAAGCACAATGACAAATCCAGCTGAGTCGAGGACGAGAATCGAGGCTTAAGCGGATAGCTGGGCAGTCGAGAACGACCGTTGTCAGAGCTTTCGGTGAGTATGGCAGAGGTCGAATGGCGGACATACACTGAACAATTGTTCAACGCCAAAGATGGCGGACACGCATTGTCCAGTCAGTCAACGCCAGAACATACCTCTTCCGTCAAGCCCCTCAACCGATATCTATCTTGTATCAGAAGTCAGCTTTACATATATCGTAGACGCATTAGGCAATACTGCACGCACCTGATCATCCAAGTCGCTGTCATACGGATCCCTGACCTCGTCCGCGGCTTCTCCACCCTGGCCCCGATCGGCACGCCTCAAAGTTCACTTTCATCGCTGTCATTGCCGTTTCCGCCATCACCGCCGTCACCGCCCTCCCCCTTGCCCGTATCGCCCCCCATTGAGACATCTTCGGAACCTGGATCGTTCCCTTCGTTCTCACCGCTGGCTTTGCCAGCGTTTCCAGTCGTGCTGTCCGGTCCATGCTTCTGGTAACAGTCTCGCCACTCGTCTAGTGCTTTTAAAAAGACATCCGGTTTGAATTCCATCTCGCCCCAAGCCATTGCCCGACCTATGACTTCAATGACCTTCTTGCCAAACGACGCCAAGTACTTCTCGACTTCTGCGTCGTCATCAACGGACTCGATCTTCATGGGCTTGTCGTCGTTGTCTTTTGCTTGAAGCTGAGCCCTCAGCTCCTCGTTCTCCTTGCTTAACTTGCGCGACTTCTGCAGCTCAAGGAGTGAGTCTTGCTTGGCCTTGGCCTCATTCCGCTCCGCAGTCTTGACTTTCTCGTCGCATTCAGTCTGGGTCGTGGTCGCACGCTCTCTCGCCTCTCTGACGTGCTTGACAGCTACCGCCTTGCAACGTTCCTGTGCACCCTTGATTTTCCTCTCACATTCGTTCTCCGTCTGGGTGCAGCGATCGTCGGCGGCCTTCAGCTTCTCTTCGGACTCTTTCTTGGTTAGAGCCTCCTTCGCCTCTGCGGCTACAACTTTCGCCGTAAGCTCTTGCACCTTCTTATTCAATTCTTCGTGCTGGTTCGGTCGTGCGGCGAGACGCTGGTTCGTCTCCTCGAGCTGAGTTATCTTGGCGGCTGCCTGCTTTGCATCCTGTTCGAGCTGCAACTTCGCGAATTTCAGAGAGTATAGTTGCGCATTCTCTGTCTTTTGTATTGCCAGCTGGTTCTGCAGAGACTTGATCTTAGTTTCTGAGGACTTGAGCTCTTTCTCCGCTTGTCGTCCGCTCTTGGTTTCTTCCCTCGACTTTTGCTCGAGGTGGAGGACCTTCGCCTCCGCCTTTCGGTGTAACTTCTCCAGCTTGGCGACTTCTTGAACGAGGGTTGACGTATCTAACTTGCCTGCAAGCTTCCTACATTCTCTGGTTCTGTCGCCAAGTTGCTGCTTCGTCTCCTGCTGTTGCTTGCTCCATGCGGCTCGCTCTGCGGTGTGACGGTTTTCCAATTTATCGTAGTCCGCGACCGTCTTCTCCATGCGTTCAGCGCGTTGATTGTAGCACTTGATGCGGGACACGTAGACCGTGCACTGCTCTCTTCGCGCCTTCAGCTCCTCTGCGTCTTCTTTTGTCTGATCGAGCAGCACTTGCTGTACGCGGGAAGTTTCAACAACGTCGGCGTTCTTTCGCTTCAATTCAAGTACTTGATCATTGGCTTCGAGAAGGTCGTTGATATGTTTGGCGTCAGAGCGTGCAGAGGCTTCATGCTCTTGTACTTCGGCTTCCAATTGCTTGCGTAGCTCTTCGTTCTCTGCAGCCAGTGTCCTATTACCTGCCCGTAGGCGCTGTAGCTCTGCAAATGACACGGCCGAAAAGGAGAGAGCGATGATTGCAAGTTTCACGTAAGAGAGCCAATTCTGCAGTGTGTGAGTAAGATGCACAGGGGTAGCAGTGACGGGGTTTGGCTCACCTTGACGACATGTACCAAGACAGAGACCAGAGAGTCAACGATATCACCTATGGGTAACCCGATCCAGTAAAGAATACCCAGCATCATTACCGTCGCCACCGTGAGGAGCTCCTCTACAGCCATGGTTACTGAGACTCGTGAATGCGTGGTAATGCTGATGTGACACTCTTTGCTGTGGAGCTCCAGATCAGAAGACTTCGGCTGGAAGATGGCTAATGGGACGCGGAAGCGGATGAGAACGATTGAATCGCCAAAGGGGAAACTCGCAAAGACGTGATACTGATAGTAAGCTAACTGTTGCTTTGGCAAAGACTTGCAGCAGAGAGTTGCAGCTTTTGCTAAAAAGTATGGAGCGGACGTGGGAAAGAGGAAGGAGAAGAAGTGAGAATGACAAATCATTTCTGTGATCAATGCTGTGCGCGCCAGGCAGTTGTTGAAAAGTGAATGAACAAAGGAATTTCACACGTGGTCATATTGTGAATACGAACTATCATCCCTTTTCGATCCCGTCAACACACGCCGAATGTCACAACAAGCGGACAATAGCTTTGACCGTTTGCCTTATTAGCGATGAGCCTTCACTGGTCAATCAGTCCAGTGCTAATCAGTCAATGCGTCTTTTGATAGTACGAATGAAAGGGCGCTCGGTCAGTCATGGATTGAGAACTAGTAATGTCGAGTCGATCAACCTAGAATTCTATTGTACGCTTTATAGCATCGTAGACCCCTTCAGCTAGTCAGCCGAGGTGCATCTTCGAGCGATGGATTCGACTTACGTGTCACATCAGGGAGAACGAACTTCTCGTAGACCAGGCCCACATGAGTGGCCCATCCCGCGACTCTTTGCACCGGAGCTTCCAGCGTCAAAAAGGCACCCTCTTGTATAGTCGCCACTACCTCCGCTCCTACACCGGCATTGACCATGCTTTCGTGCACTACAATTGCACGACCTGTTTTCTGCACGCTTGTCAGGATCGTCTTACGATCCCATGGGTACAATGTGCGGAGATCTATTAGTTCAATGCTGATGTCAAGGTCCTTCTCTGCTGCTGCAATTGCGGAAGAGCAGGTATACAGAGGTTGTCCGTACGAGATCACTGTGACGTCTTTGCCTTCCTTGATCACCTCTGCCTGCGATAGGGGGATTTCGTATGCTTCCGTTGGCACCTGCTCTACCGCAGCACGATATAGAATCTTTGGCTCCATGAAAATCACAGGGTCTTCGCAGGCAATGGCTGCGAGGAGCAAACCCTTTGCCTGTGACGGTGAGCGGGGCATTACGACAGTCAGTCCAGGGATATGCGTGAACAGCGATTCAGGAGATTGAGAGTGATACCTGGACAATTATAAGAGCCTGGCATATGGCACGAAGAAGGGAGGACTACATACAACGCTCCGTGTCCCACGCTCCCTGTCGGCATCCTGACCACCAAGCCACCTGCATGCCCACCCGTCGCTGCCTCCCTATATCTATACTTCGCCGCCTCATTGACAAATTGATCGAATGCGGGATATGCGTAGTCCGCAAATTGTATCTCGGCCACAGGTTTCATGCCCTGGGCGGCACATCCGATAGCAAATCCCACAATACCCTGTTCGCTCAATGGCGTATTGAACACCCTTTCTGAGCCAAAATCGGTCGCCAGATTCATACTGCACCGAAAGACCCCACCGAAAGCGACATCCTCGCCGAACACCATGACGCGCTCATCCGTGCGAAGGGCGTGACTCAAGGCGCTGTTGATTGCTTGGAAAAAGTTGATGCGGGTTGACGGGGCTGTTGAAGGCAGCGAGGATTGTTGCAAGGACTGCGGCGAGTGGTGAAGGAGAGGAGTCGCAGCATAATCGATGGGCACGTTCAGGCGAGCAGAGGTAGCGTGGGTAGAGTAGAGTCGGCGGATAAGGCTGGCGTACGCCTGGGCACGCATTGTCATGGCTGTAGGTATAGCATCTTGGAGAACGATGGAAGCCGCGTGTCCATTTCGAAGACAGATATTCGAGCACAATATAGAGATCTCATCACTGTTGGACTTGTGATCGACGAATGAGTTGAGGTTGACCCCCCGAAATAGGGTTCGGTTGGCATCGGCAAAAGACAGGCAGGGGGTCCAATGGTGATCCGTACAGTACATGTACTTGTAGGATAATTCTCAAGAAATGGCTCTGCGATCACAGTAAACATGGCTTCAGCATTTCGGACGTCGTCAGTTCTGGCTAGGCCTGCACCGAGGCTTTCACAAAGATTAGTCACATGTTGCCGTTGCCGGTGTCTTCGAGCCCAAGCGCGACCAAATACCGCAAATGCTACCTTTACGCCCAGATGGTATGCCACAGCAGTAGCCTCGGAGCTTCCCAGATCTGGACTGTCATCGCCTCTGTCCTCCCTGAGCCAGAGTATCAAGGCGGCCAAAGATCGAAAGAGGTATTTCCCAGATTTCAGCGAAAAGATCGTGGCATATTGGCTTCTCGGAAGTGCAGCCAGCGTCTTCGGCATTGTAGTCTTTGGGGGTCTGACAAGACTTACAGAGTCCGGGTACAGTTTCACAGACCACCTCAAGCTTCAGCTATTGACTTTTGCAGGTTGAGCATTACAGAATGGAAACCTGTCACAGGCTCTCTACCGCCCAGCAACGCCGCAGACTGGGACGTAGAGTTCACCAAATATCGAGCATCACCTGAATCCAAACTTCTCAATCCACATATGACGCTAGAAGAGTTCAAAAAGATATATTACATGGAGTGGGGCCATAGGCTGTGGGGCCGACTGGTCGGTGTCTCATTCTTACTCCCTGCCATGTACTTCATTGCACGGCGAAAGGTCTCGGCGCCAATGGCGACTAAGATCATTGGCATAGCTGGTCTCATAGGATTCCAAGGCGTACTGGGTTGGTGGATGGTGAAGTCAGGGCTGAAGGATGATCTTTTTGCTCCTGGAAGCCACCCGCGAGTCAGTCAATACCGGCTTACAGCGCACCTGGGGACAGCCTTTCTGTGCTACACCGCTATGCTGTGGAATGGTTTGTCGATCCTTCGCACGTATAAGCTGCTACATAATGCGGAAGTCGGTGATGCGATCATCCGACGTTTGAGGGACCCCAACCTGAAAATCTTCAGAAGATCCGTCGGAGCTCTTGCCGTACTGGTATTCTGCACTGCTATGTCGGGAGGTCTCGTTGCGGGTTTAGATGCCGGTCTGATTTACAACGAATTTCCCAAGATGGGCATTGGTTTGGCACCCCCGAGGTCTGAGCTGTTCTCCGAGTTTTATAGTCACAAGCCAGATAGGAGTGATATATGGTGGCGCAATCCGCTCGAGAATCCTTCACTGGTCCAGCTCGACCACCGAATACTTGCAACCACGACCTTTACATCAGTACTTGGCTTATGGGCATATACCAAGCTCTCGCCTACATTGAAGAAAGCTCTACCGATTGCTGCTCGAAAGGGGATGCATGGCGTTGTGGGCTTCGTATGCCTGCAAGTAATATTGGGCATTAGCACCTTGATCTACCTCGTACCCCTACCCCTGGCCTCGGCGCATCAGGCAGGCAGTCTGGCGCTGCTATCTTCCGTCATCGTACTCGGAAGTCGGACGTGGATTCCAAGACGGGCCTCAAGACTCCTAGCTCAGAGACTTGCCAAGGCACGGTCCCCGCCGAGTGTTCAACCCATCCAACTGAGAGGATGGAAGACGACCCTCTGAGACATAATGCCTGTTGGCGTACGGCCACATACGCTATACCTTCACTCTCGGACAGGTTTGCGGAGCGTTGCATTCCAGGCGTAACTATTTGCATCTGCAACGGATATGGTATGGACCATCATTGACGGGAGACATCTTTAAGCAAGCGATGGGTATGGAATTTTTTCAACCTGTTTAGCAGAAACACAAAAACGCTTTGACTCTGTTAGGATCGCTATACAGACTTTCTTGGTTTCACGCTATTGACCTTGCTTCGCAAATTTCATGTAATACGTGATACAGGCCGTGACACATATCGACACAGCAATAACAGTCTGACCTGTCCACCAGATACGCGCCTCTCTCGTAGCTCAATGGGTTTCGATGCTAATTCCCCTCTCACTCGCAACGGGTGTTGATGCAAGGCCAGTCGGGATCCTTGCACCATGCTCCAGTCTGGACAGCATCTCTCGGCTTCTGGAAATGTGATATACATTTGTTCCCAGTTGAATGGTTTGGAGTCTGCGAAGTTCCTGTGACATATCGTAAAATCAAAGAAAGTAAATGATCCACCCTTACCCCACTTGGTTTCAGCTTCTGCAAGCCACGGGAGTAGCTCAAGCCAAAGGTGCTGATCACATTGTATTGTCCTACAAATTCGTACGCTCGAGAATGGAACGACGGTGAATCCCCGAGGATTTGCAATGAGCATAGAGTGGTCTTGGCATTCTCGCTTACGGAGAACTTCATTCTCCGTTGGCGCTTGTGAATGATAACAGCCTACCATCAACCACCGAAATACTAGACTACAATTGGTGCACCATGGCGGCCAAAAGCGACCTGGCATGGACCCACAGTGCTCGCAAGCATGACAGTAGGAGGCGAAGGTGCGGCGAGGGACGCCTCTGCGTGTCCGCAGAGTGGGGTGGATGAGGAACAGAGCAGTATATAATGCACCAACTCGCCATGAGTGGGATTCTTCTTCTGCACTTTGACCTCGGTGAACAGAATCACAGTCCCATCCGCTAGCGTCTTCTTGCCGAAGTGAAGTGAAGTAAATCTGCCTCGTTGCACCTCATCCTACCTTGTCTTGTTTTACTCGCCCTTCTGCACTCGTACTTGCTACGCTTGCTGTAGTACCATTCGTCTTCTTCTATCTTATGCTGTTTCATTTTACAGTTTGTCTTTGCTGGACGCTTGCAAGTCCAACTTAGGCCCTAGCCGACTGGGTAGGGTACCTTATACCTGAATTCACACAGGAGTTCCGACTTCACCTATCGATTTTCGGCCACGATCAACTACCATTCATAACTTGGATTGTGCTGGTATGTCCTGTTTCTTCGGCTTTCAATTAGCCTACTCTAGAGTTACTCTTCCTTAATCTCAGCTCCTCGAACATGGCGACTTTGTCACTACGAGGCTAGCACGCCGAAAGCAAAGGTGGATTATAGGGGCTCAACGCTGATGAAGACTTTCCTTCAGGCACTGAATTTGCCAGAACTGTTCCTGATGGCACGAAAGGCGATCAAGAAGGAACCTGCCCCACATGAGGGCATCTCGAACCTTCGGTCCAGGGCCACTCACGAAAACACACAGCAACATCCCTTTCCCAGCTCCGGCGATACAATCGTGGATACCGATGTCGTCATGCACGAAGATCTTGGGGAGAGTCAAATTATCAACGTCGACGCTGATCGCATCGAGGGATCCGGTAAGTAGGCTCCCCCAGGTTAGAGTTCGTCATTCACAACAGACTGTTGCAGGAAATCACGTCTCAAATGGAGCGCACCAGCGCAACGCGGCAGTACGCTCTAGTTCTGAGGAGACTGTAGCCCCTGAAGCATGTGGTGGTCTCGAGATCCTGGGTAGAGGTGTCAAGGAATTGGTCCAAGCTGTACAGAACTTGCGACACATCGGTATCGAGGATCTCAACCTACCTCTACCAAAAATAGTGGTAGTAGGAGATCAGTCCACTGGAAAGAGCTCCCTCATAGAAGGTATCAGGTCAGTCGACCCAGTCGCTTCATGCCATCTCATCTACAGTACAGCTAATAAAGTTCTCAGTGGTATCAAAGTTCCGCGTAAATTAGGCGTCTGCACCAGGGTGAGAATCCTCGCCCATGCGGATCTCAGAGTTGGTAGACTGACGCATTTGATTAGTGTCCTCTTGACATTAACCTGAGTGAAAGCTCTAAGGCTGAAGACCCATGGATGTGCCAGGTCTCATTGCACAAAAGATACGTGTACGGAGGATCACAGGGGAAGTCGCCTAATTCAACCACTGCGACAATAAAAGAAGGAGCTACTAGAGCTCGCCCACTAGGCCCCTGGATCCTCCAAGACCCAGAAGATACATCTTTCGCCTCCACCACCAAGAAGGATGAAGTAGCCGCTTTATTGGAGTGGGCTCAGACTGCGACGCTAAATCCTCGCTCACCCCCTGATTACTATCTGCCTACGTCTCCAAACTTCAAAGGAGACAGAGACTACCAGGTCAAGTTTTCACCCAACGTTGTGCGACTTGACATCACCGGACCTAAGCTACCAAACTTGTCATTTACTGATTTGCCTGGGGTCATCAACGTCTCGGATGTTGCAAATGAAGAATACCTAGTCGACCTTGTCAAGAACCTAGTAAAGGAGTACATTAAGGACGATAAGTGTATCAATCTTCTGACGTTGCCGATGACTGACGATCCGGCGAATTCAAGCGCATCAAGACTAATCAGAGATGTTAGAGCGGAAGGTCGGACTGTTGGGGTGCTCACGAAGCCTGACCGCATCCAGAAAGCGGAGAGCATGGAGCAATGGATGCAAATACTCAACGGAGAGAGGTTTGTACTCGGTCACGGCTACCATATTGTCATGAACAACCCAGATACCAGTGTTGATCACGCCACTGCGCGTGCTCAGGAGCGTATATTCTTTCAGGAGAACGAACCATGGGCCACAGATTTAAAGATCTATGAGCGGTGCTTCGGCACCCTAAAGCTTCAGACGATTCTTTCCACGAAGTTGACTGCGCAAATCCGGGTCAGGTATGTCGTTTATCTGATGAGGTCAGGTTCTGGACTCTGACTCTTACGTAGCTTGCCGCGCATTACGCAGCAAGTCCTGCACAAAGCCCAACAAGTCGACGAGAGACTGCTGCAATTGCCTGAGGCTCCAACCGGTAATCTGCCGCGACAGCTCCACGAGAAGATCTTTGTCTTCGAAGCTGAGGTGCGCAAACAATTCGATGGTGGGGATCCTACATATCCTTTTCGACAAGAATGGAACATGTTGGTTCTTGCATTTCGAAAGGTCATGGCGGACTCCCGCCCACTCTTGATTCAGCCTCCATTGATACGTCCAACTGTCGAACCTGGTACCCCCACTCCTGCTCGAAAGAACGCCTCCATACCTATCGTTATCGACTCGGATGCTGAGGATGACCCAAGAAACTTGACACCACTTCCGGATCGTACGAGTTCTGGCAAGAGACGAATCAAAGTGGCTAGCCCTCTAGACCCACCCTCGAAGCGCTCGAGATTGAGTGATATTCCGCTCTTTACACCCGAAAAAGCGCTGCGTAAAGCCTCCTACTCCAAAGGCTTCAGTTTGAATGACGTGCGTCTAATATTGCAAGAAGCTCACGTTGGATTGCCGGGACAGACCGATCCTAAAGCCATTGATAGGATGATTTCTTTGAGCCTCAAAGCTTGGAAAGAGCCACTAGACCATTTTCTCAACTCTACTATCGAGATGTGTCAATCCATGGTCTTGGATCAAGTTGCACAAGCCTTTTGTCAGTGGCCTGGAACTCTTCTCAACTCCGAAGCCTCGGATATCTGCACGTCCTTCCTTGAACATGCGAGAGGAAGCCTACGAACCACAGTGGAGAATATTCTTAAGTGGGAGATGTACAAGCCAACGACGTACAACGAGGAGGCCATGAAACTAGCGTGCGACAACGCACTCAGCTTACTTAAGAGTGGGCGTCGAGAGCATCGCGCTCGAAAGTTTTTAAGCGAGCAAGATACAGACAATGATAACAAAACACCCAGTCGTCAACCTTTCAAGGAAAGACTAGCCAAAGTGACCGATGTCCAATTGGGACCGGACCCCTTTCCTCAAGAAGTTGAAGCAATGAGTGTAAGTCTCAGAGTTTTTGATTCAAGAATAGATAGCTGATAAGGTCTAGATTGTCAGAGGATACTACGAATGTGCATTCTCTCGATTTGTCGACAATGTCTGTCAGGCGATCTCATGTGAGCTATTCGGTACCTGCCGTGCCGAGTTAGGTCAGGTTCTTACAGAGAGACTTGGTCTGATGGAGAAAGATGGTTCGTTCAAAGATCCACACTCAGCGACTGGTGCTGATTGACCATTTTAGATCACGAGCGTTGTGCTATACTTTTGGCAGTGCACCCAGCAAACGAGCGGGAGCGCCTGGCATTAAAGAAAGAGAAAGAGAAGTTGAAGAAGGCGGAGACTTGGCTTGAAGGACTGATCGAGAATGAGGCAAATCAGGCTGAGGGGTAGCAAGGTAGCACTGCGCGTCATGTAGTAGTCTGGTCTTGCGATGTCCAATTGTTCGTCTGGTAAAGATCTATGCTGCTTGTTCATGCTGCATTATGCAGGTTTCGAAGATCTGGATCTGTGGATCGTAGTTACACTGCGATAGTGTATATGAGAGTTTTATTTTGCCACAAAGTACTTTACTTTACTGTGTCTCAAAGTAAGAATGTCTAGTCGCGTGAATTAGGTTTTGAACTTCTAGGTTAGGCATCGCGGTGATGATGGTGGTTGCTCTTCTCCTCCGAGTCTTGTACTGAATAGCCAACCAAGTTCCAGCTTAGCACCGCCTGGCCAACTGCAATACCAAATGTGCTGCGCACAATCTCGGATCGGTTGCTACGTGGATTGTTACTGCAACCGCAAGTTCTAGGGTGCCTCGACACGTTCCCGACTTTCCCATCAAGGGTATCAAGATATTGTATATCCGAACACTTACGACGGAAGTGGAACCCCTGACTGTAGACTCGGTGATCATGGCAGATGAATTGGCGGGCCAGACGGCCAACCTACATCTTGATGAGGTAACAGGAGAGAGAGTGAGGTCGGTCCCAGATCTTACCCACTTAGCTTGCGGGTTTCACTAACAAGCCAACAGCAAGAGCGAACTCAAAAAGCGCATCAAGCAACGCGAGCAGGACGAGAAGAAAGCCGCCAAAGCTGCTGCAGCTCCCCCTAAGATCCAAAAGAATACATCTGCTGAGGAGGAGGAAAGCCACCTTACGCCTAACGTTAGTTTCGGCTTGTGCTCTGTGCGCATACAGGTTTTTGAAGGACTCTCAAGCTGACTCTGTTTTCTAGCAATATTTCGAGATCCGATGCGCAAAGGTTCAGAAACTCCGTCAAAACAAAAATCCTGATCCGTACCCCCACAAATTCCAAGTTACCACAGACCTACGAAACTTCCTGAAGGAATATGAGAGCCTCAAGCCCGGCGAGCACAAAACAGATGTGGAATGTCGCATTGGAGGGAGGATATATACCAAACGTGCCGCCGGCTCCAAGCTGGTGTTCTACGATGTCCGCGCCGAGGGGGTCAAGGTGCAGATAATGTGTCAGGCTCAAGAAGCGGCGGGGGATTCATCCTTTGAGGACCAACATGAACATTTACGTCGAGGGGACATTATCGGTGTCATCGGTTATCCTGGCCGTACAGCGCCACGTAATCGACCCAACGAAGGCGAACTATCTCTATTTGCGAATGAGGTAATACTGCTTACGCCATGTCTACATCAGATACCCTCGGAGCACTACGGGCTCAAAGATCAAGAGCAGAGGTACCGGCAGCGATACCTCGATCTAATTATGAACGACAACTCACGCAACGTATTTGTCACCCGATCCAAGATGGTAACGTACATCCGGAGATACTTGGACGAGAAGGACTTCATAGAGGTGGAGACGCCCATGATGAACGCAATAGCCGGTGGAGCGACGGCCAAACCCTTTGTAACCCATCACAACGACCTCAATATGGATCTCTTCATGCGCGTTGCCCCCGAGCTCTACCTCAAGATGCTGATCGTCGGCGGCTTGGAGCGTGTCTATGAGCTTGGTAGGCTCTTCCGTAATGAAGGCGTGGATCTGACGCACAACCCTGAGTTCACTACTTGTGAGTTCTATATGGCTTACGCGGATGTCTACGACATAATGGAGATCACGGAAGACCTTGTTTCAGGGTTGGTGAAGCATATTACTGGAGGCTACACGACCATTTACCACACGCAAACCGGCGAGAAGTTCGAGGTTAACTGGGAGAAGCCCTGGAAACGGGTCGAAATGATCTCTGCTCTGGAAGAAGCATGCGGCGAGAAATTCCCACCTGGCGTTGAACTGCATACTGCTAAGACGAACGAGTTCCTCAAGGGTGTACTCAAAAAAATGAATGTCGAGTGTACGCCCCCGCAGACGAATGCTCGAATGATCGATAAACTCGTTGGGGAGTTCATCGAAGAGACGTGCGTTAACCCCACCTTCATCACCGGTCACCCACAGATGATGTCGCCTTTGGCCAAGTATCATCGCAACAATCCAGGGCTGTGTGAACGCTTTGAAGCCTTCGTCTGCAAGAAGGAGATCGTGAATGCCTACACCGAGCTGAACGATCCGTTCGACCAGCGCCTGCGGTTCGAGGAACAGGCCAGGCAGAAGGATCAGGGGGACGAAGAGGCTCAGATGGTTGATGAGAACTTCTGCACCAGCTTGGAGTACGGATTGCCGCCTACGGGCGGTTTTGGTATGGGTATAGATCGGTTGGTCATGTTCTTGACAGATCAGTACAGCATCAAGGAGGTGCTTACGTTCCCATTCATGAAAGAAGAAGTCGGTCAAGGCAAGGAGAAGAAGCTGGCAGCGGAAGTAGTTGGAGTGAAACCTGGAGTAGAAGAGGGCATCCGTCAGTCAACCTTTCGGAAGCCCCTGCCTGGAACTTCTGCTTATGAATTATACAGCGCACAAGTAGATACATCCTAGCCTGATGCTGCGATGGACGACTCACGATATACTAGCATGTGCCCCTTTGTCCCAACTTCACATTTCCACAATGTCACACGCAAAAGCTTTTTCTCGATGAATCGAAATTAATGCTTATGAGCCAAGCCAGAAACTAGCTGACCCAAGGGGGGATGACGCAAATTGAAATTATTTGATGAGTCTTGGGACTGTTCTTCTGTTTGTCGATGCCGAGGAGCAATCTGCTCGATCTTGATCCTTACTTCCGTGGAGGTTCGCCACTCAAATAACAATCAGAGCATTACTGGTGTTAGAGACAAGTGATGTGGTTTCCTATCTCGGTTCATATTGACCGCAGTCCACTTCACATCCTCGAGTCCACACAAACGTCATGGGCGGATTCACACCCAGATCATAATCTGAAATCTCTTCATTGTTCCACGTCACATTCCGCCATAATCTCACCTATAAAACCTCCAGCCTCGATTCTAGATCAATCTCTCCTGAAAATCCAACCTCGCCAATCTAGCTTCCGCCACAACAGTACTCGAACCACATCAAACATCCCATACCACCACCTCCCATACCTCTCCAAAGCAATTACCTACTGACAACCGCGACGATGGCAGACGAGGAAAATATGATTCACAATGACTTCGTTGACATTACCATCCACACCGCCAAGTGTGATACCTGCAACAAGCACAATAAGAGCGTCATGAAGCAGTGCGTCAAGTGCGGCATGAACTTCTGCACCCCATGCTGGCTGCACCGCGGCGATGGCACGCACATCATGAACAGCGGGGACAGTGGGTATGCGGGCGCTTTGGCGAACAAAGCCCAGCGGGAGAAATTCCTCAAACCCTACGGTGGCAACGTCTTAAAAGAGTCCAGTAAGAGCCCTTCGAGATCCAGTACTAAGAGCCCGTCATTCGTGGGTAGTACCCCGAAGCGAACGAGGCGCACGAGACGACGCCGGGTTATCATCGAAGAGAGCGAAGACGAGGAGATGGACAACATTGAAGAGCAAGACGAAGACTGCCCCGGACCCGTAACCACCGAGCAAGGATTGAGTTCACGGCGCCGTGGCAACCTCCCCGGCTTGCGCGTCGAAGAACCGGCGTCTCCTAGCACTGAAGGCCCATCCAATCAGCCCACTTCAGCTGGTTCGCAGTTTCCGGAATGCGAGGATATCCCGGACTTTGACGCTCACCAGGTGGACTTCGGCACCAACACCGTCGACCTCGAAGACACCATGGCCGGCGTAGACTCCCTCCTTGCTCTCGCCGCCGGCCCTCCTAGCTCGCGCCGTAGCCTCCCCAATAACGGCCCAGAGGTGAGACTCCGTGGCGGCGCCGGCAGCGTGGCGGCTTTAGGGGACGTCAATGACGCGTACCAGAACTACGATACGAGTGCCTCTTTCTTTGCAGCGGGCAGCGAGAACATCATCGAGCAGCACGCCCGCCATCTCCCCCAGGATCACGCCGACATCCAAGCTTTGAGCGCCTTCACGCCCAACGATCCGGTTTGGCAGAGCACACCCGCCGCTTCCTCGCAGCTACTCTCTGCTTTGTTCCCGGACGACATCGATTTCAATCAGGCGCTGTGGTCGAGCACTGCTGCTGCGTTTGGAGATGGTTTGGGCAGTAATGAGGAAGATCTTTGGGACAATTTCCTCTACAGCAACGAGACTGCGATCAAAGGCGATAGTGCCGAGGCGACTGCGAGTAGGTCTCGAACTGTGAGCGGCAATGATGGCTTCGATCAGGGATGGACTGTTCCGGAGGAAGAAGATGTGGAGGAAGGAGAGATCAAGGAGGCCGGAGCCGGGGGCAGATAGCACCTAGCCCGCGATGTGCGACGTCCGCCTGTGAGCCAGTGTCTCTGGGGGCATGTGGCTTGCGGTGTGCGGTGTGCGACCGCGAGCTCGGTCGGTTTGTAGGACAGTCAAGGTTTATGGGCGGACTTTTGATGTTTCTTTAGAAGACATACATAAAAGCAGGGGGTTGTTAGCATAGCATGTTATTACTGTACATACTTAGCCGGTGGGACGGGGCTGGATTGTGCATACTTCAGACCAAGTCAGGAAAGTTTCTCACCAAGTTGATGTGCGATAGGATACTGTGAGCTACTGCTGAAGTGTCGCTCGTGGTTGTTTATGTAGCCCGCAACTCATGATGTGAATGACTAGAGTAGAGTCGATTCATGGGACAAAGAAGACTGATCTCCCGAGCAACGAATTACCACATGAGCCATTCGCCATCGCCGGAAGAGCACATGACCTGTTTGTCACGATCTGACGATGGCCCCCATGCTGAGTTGAAAGACAGGTTTGAATGGACTGCGAGCTAACCCGGCGTCGACTTCGTATCTATCTACAGGCTTTCAGTGTTCAGTACCGCTTGTAGCTCCAAACCCCAACGGTGATGGCCAAAATTGGCGTGGACTGGCAAATCACAGAAACACTGCCATGATCTGCCGCGAGCATAAAATGATGGAGGAGCATTGGTCCTGCAGCTGTCCCTATATCTGATGGGAACGTTCTACGGGCTGTATACCCGAAGAAAAGTGGACGGTTAGATGGTTGGACGGTTGTTCTCTAAGACAGCCTGGGGAAGAGCTTGACTGGTCTTTTTGGATGTGTGGAACGTACATATGGACAGCCTCGTACAAACCCAACCATCTGTTGTTTCGACAGCAAATTTACAAGTTTCGCGATCGAGGGGACGAGGGTCCAAAGAGGGCTGGCATGACGGAATGTTTCCGCCTAGGCTCCAGTGCAACCGCGTGTATGCTTTTACCTTTGAAGACTCAACTTAAGAAGCGGTTGCCAAAAGCTCAATCTTTTGCCGGTCTGCTGTTGCTTCTACAAGATGGCAAGCTACGAAGGTAGGTGAAAGGTCCTCTTGCAGACAGAAGTTGGCCACTGACGTAGCATCAGTCGAACACAACATCTCCAACCAGCAATCCGACACTTCTCAAAATCATCCCCCTCGCCTTCCTGATCTCTCCACCTTCTTCTCAGCTCTCGAACAGATCGATACATCCAATGTCTCCAACAGTAACGCGGTACCCACTCCTGTCAGCGTCGCCGCTCCGTTTCGCATGCTGGCAGATGCGTTAGGCATACTGAGTCGAGAGCTGGATAATGGCAGCGATCTCTTGGAGCAGATGAGGCAGCAGTTGATGGGAGATGCGGAGATGCCGCCTAGAGAAGTGCAGGGTGTGGGACAGGAGTTTCTAGACGGTGAGCTCATCAGCCCCCGAGCAATGTCTGTCGATATAATTATTATCCTAAACCATGTGCAGAGCTTGACCGCGTACCCAAGAAGTCCCTCCAGCCCGCAGATAATTGCCCCATCTGCAACAACCCGTTCCTCGAGGGTAAGCAGATGTCTCATTTATGCGGAGATCGCGGTCTTCGAGCTAATCGAACGCGCTCGACGCAGATCCTTACCCTCTTGTTGTACGCCTTCCTTGCCACAAAGACCATATGTTCGATCTAGAGTGTATAGCACCTTGGCTTAGACTTCATGCTACCTGTCCACTGGACCGCAAGAACCTCGTCAAAAAAAAGGAGCCGCCACTTCCGCCCTCAAAAGAAGAGGAAGAAGACGGCGAGTACGATGACTACTATGCCTAGGCGGTCTTACATCTCAACGACCATAATCTATGAGCCGAGCCTCAAGAGCATAAGCTTTCTTTCTGTGCAAACCATGCGCATAAGAAAGTCGGCGCAAGTAAGCCAGCTCTGTCAAGCCTTGGAGCCATGGTACCAGCTGAAATGGAATGGTGATGGGGTTATCTGCTTCCTCAGGGAACCGCTCACAGCTCTTCGTGGCTGTCACGAGTTGCGCAGCCTCCTCCGGTGGGATCGAGGCTCCTGCGGTTTAGCTATCCATACGACGACACTGTGCTCTCATCTCCTGCTGGCCGCACGACATCATCGGATATACGTCGAGTTGGCATGCGTTTCCAAATATCATCAAAACTGTAGTATCATATCAGGCGGTGGTAGATCATCAGCCACAAACGAACAGAAGAGCGTCGGGGTTTCACTTACCTTATTATTAGTGACCAAGGGAGCAAGTCCGGAGTAACGGAGTAAGGAGCAGACAACAACAGGCGTGATAGGAATTTGTCCTTCGGCAGTGAGGTCTACTTCGTGTCAGAGTGAATCGGTAGCCATCGAAATAAGGTATGGTTTGGGGTAAATAGATTAGTGCTAAGGTAGCCCGGATTCGGTCTGTTGTACTCGTTTCGTAGCTCTGGTGGCTTGTGCATAGATTGTTACAAGGGGTTATGCTATGCCGTGAGCTACCTTAAGTCCGTTCGACCTGTTTTCTTGTCTGCTCCAAGAAACGAACGGGAGCTTGCAAATTCCGGTTTCAGATTCCCACAGAACGCGCACCGAAACACTGCCTGAATACTTCTTATCCACGGGGTTATATGTTAGCGTCACAGGGTTTATTCGGGAGAGAGCTGGGCAAAATGAACCCTGTCACGTTAACATATGGTAACCACTAGAACCACACCACCCTACTCTGCTCCCACACCACCCCTACTTTGCTCCCACACCACCCTTTCTCACTAAGCCTAATTGGGTAATTTCCAAGGTCCAGTGACCTCGTAAACAAACAACATTAACAAGGTTAAGGGAAGACAATAAGAAATACATGGTTTTTCGCCTGTTTATTACCAAATTCGATGTATCTTCTTATAGGTCTCTTGGTGCAAATTTAAACCTAAAACATATCTTTTCGTATACTTAGAATCGATCTCTATTTGCATCTCTAATTACATTTGAAAACTATCTATGTAGATAATTGGAACACCTAAAATATATCTCTTTGTCGTTGTCTCTCTTGTATCTTCTCGCTTATCTTGTCGACAATTTGTTACGCTAGTACTTTCTTCGAAGGTATTAGGGTAAGTTGTGCTATCGGAGAGGTTTGTAGGCGTCTTTAGGCAATGCAAGCAATCACTTGGTAACAAGAGTTGCAGCTATAGATAGTTTCTATATTTAATAAATCTTAAGAGATGTTACGCTAGTACTTCCTTCGAAGATATTAGAGCGAGTTGTGCTATTGGAGAGATTTGTAGGCGTTTTCAAGCAATGCAAGCAATTACTTGGTAACAAGAATTGCAACTATAGACAATTTCTATATTCAATAAATCTTAGAAGAGATTCGATAAACTAGAGTAACAATAAATAAAAATCTATAATAAGTTGAACACAATTTATAAGAGAGTCGTGTTCTAGTTTCTATATACTAAGAAAATACTAATTGCTTGTCTTGCTTGTTTGTCGAATATAGCAAATATAATTGCTTGCAATACTTACTTGTTAAGTATATTAAATATTATGTTTAAAATGTTCGCTTCTTAAGTATGTCGAATATAATAGTAGATTTGCTCTAAAGATATAGAACTTGAATTACTAATATAACTTAAATAAGTTTGTAATACTATTTTTTTTCTTTAGAGTTTTTGTTCCAAAATCTAATATTTTCTTATTATGTTTTCTAGAAAGATTAATACTAGAAATTCTTTCTATCGAAAAAAAGATTTTTTTGACGCTCTAGATTTAGTATCTTTAGCAATACGTTCTTGTTATAATTGTACAATATCTAATAAAATCTATTGTATAAATAATAGTTCTAAAAAGTGTATAAAGTATATGCGATTTAATTGTAATTATAATTTAACAATTTTTTTTGTATCGATTAAACAAATTTATAAAGAACAAATACACTTAAAAAAAGAAGTATGCAATGCGTATACAAAACTAAGTTAACTAGAAAAACAACTAAATTTTCTAAAGAATAAAAAGAAAAAAATAATTATAACAAAATAAAAGAATATTAACAATCTAAAAATAAATAAAGTATATTTTGTTAAATCTTTTACAAGAATTTTCGAGTTGTTGTTTAATATATTGTTTGAATAATTTTAACTTTCGATTAATTAAAATTAAAATACTATTTTTATATCTTATTTTAATAAAATTTCTTTAAAAGATTTCGACAACAATTAAGATTTTTTTTTAATTTCTATATATTTTTTAAAATAAAATATTCTTTTTATTTGATAAAATATTTTTGATTTTTCTATTGTAGAATTTTCTTAATCTCGAATTGATTTTCTTTTTACAAATAAAAATAAAATGTATTTTGTAAAAACATAATTAAGTTTATTAATTTTAACAATAAAATATAAAATATTAAAAATATTTTAATATTTTTAAGTAAATTAAGTTTGTAATTAATTAATTTTTTAGTTTTTTTAACAAAAAACAATTTAATTTTAATATAATATAATTTTTTGTTTAATTTTCTTATCTTAAGATTTTTTGTTAAAAAATATATTTTATTTCTTTTTTTAAGTTAAGATATTGTTTTTTGTTTTTTATTTTAGTACTTAATTAATTTTTTCTATATTTTAAAAATATTGTTGTATATCTTTTTTAATATTGCTACTTTTTTAATAACTAATTGCGCAAATAGATATATATATTCTTTCTTAAAAAGATTCAATTTCTTGCTATAGTTAACAAAAAATAAAGTTATTTTAGTAATATTCGAAATCTTTGCATTAAATATTAACTATATTATAGATAAAAATAATACTTAATTATTTTAAGTATTGTTAATATAATATCTTAAATATTGTTTAAAACTTTAATTTGTTCTTTCTATTTAATTATTTGTAATCGAATAATAGACAATAAATATTTGAAATCTTGTATCTAATATTAGAAGAAGTATTTTTTAATAGTTAGATATAAAGAGTTTGTCTCTATTATTAATTAGTCTCTTAAGTATATTATAATATTATATAAGTCGATTTAATATAATATATTTTAATTATTTTGCAATAAACTTCTTTTTGCACGCAATAATATATAAGTACTTGATAAACTTATTAATTATTATTAGTATCAAATTATATTTGTTTTTAGTTATTAAATTTGTTAACTTTAACAACTTAATAATAAAGTTTATTGTAACTTTATTTTATAACAATTTAAATAATTTCTAATATTAAATTTTGCTATAATTTGCGTATATATTATATTTGTTTTGCTAATAACTAAGATATTGTTTAATATATATTTTAATAACTTGTTTTATCTATAGAAACTAACAATATTAATATAAAAATTAAAGAGTTTTTGTTACTTTTAAGTGCTTTTGCAATAATCTATTATAATATTTTCTTATATATTTGTCGATTTTGTTAATAAATATTTAAAGTTTTTCTTTCTTTATTAAAAACTCTTCTATATTATTTCGAAGTATTTGTAGTATAGTATTTAGTTTATACTTGTTTGCTAATAATAATTTGTTTTTATTAATTTTAAATATATTGTAATTAAACAATTCTTTTGTTTTTATATAATTATTTCTTCTACTAAGTGTATTTGCTTTGTTATTATCTTTATTTAAAATATATTATATTTTAAATTTGTATTATTTAAGTCTTTTTAATTATTATATTTGTTTTTTGTTTAATTGTTTTGTAATAATAAAGTATACAAAATTTTTATAATTTATAAGAATTGTAAGTTTTAATAATTTTTATATATATATTTTTTATAATTTTAAGAAGACTATTATAGCAAGTAGTTTTTTGTTGTAAATATTATAGTTTTGTTCAATTAACAAAAGTTTTCTCGAAAGATATACTATTAAATATTAAATATTTTTATATCTTTAATTAAAATATATATTAATAACTAGATTTAATACGTCAATTTTAATCTTATTTAACAATCGCAAATTGTATATTTTTAATATTAATTTTTTCAAATATTCTAGCTTAAGATTTTAAAATAATTTCTCTTTTACAAGTTTTTATATTTATAACGTATTTTTTTTTGTAAAATTTGTTAATAGTATTGCGTTTATTAAGTAGTTTTTAATAAATTTCTTATTGTAGTTTATAAAATCTAAAAAAAATTGTACTTTTTTAATATTTATTAATAGTTTTTATTTTTTAATTGCTTGTAGTTTTTCGAGATTTATATATACTTTATATTGTTTAACAACAAATTCAAAAAAGTTAACTTTCTCTTAATAAAATTTGTATTTCTTTAATTTAAAATATAAGTTTTTTATATTTAAATATTTCAATACTTTAAAGATATAATTGATATATTTTTTTAAAATTTTTAAATAAATTATAATATTGTTTAAATATATTATAACAAATCGATTTAAATATTCTTGTAATATATTATTAATTATTTTTTAATATATTGTCGAGATATTTATAAATTCGAACAATATTATTGTATATTTGTATAATCTATATTGTATATGTTATGATTATGCCTGGCATGTGTTCTTTCCTTCTTTGAAGCTCTTCCGGGCAGGCAGTTTCCTGCCATGGCAATTTCTGCCATGGCAATTTCCCAATAGAGAATAGTCTCGTAGAGGGAAAACGAGAGTTTTCCTCTTAGATAGTTAGCAATACAATTATAATTCCCATTACTAGTGTCCTTTTCTCAGTGCGTTTTCGTACCATTTGGTAGCTTCAAAGAAGGATTTCCTTACCCATAAGGAAATTGGTCACCAGAGGGAATTACCTCACCATCATTCCTGCTTCTTAGAAGCCTGCTTCACCACCTCGTGAAGTCTGCTTTTCCACTGCAGGAATTGCCTACCAGGAAGGGAATACCTCATCAGTATTCCGTACCTTTCCCTTAATCAGTATTCCGTACCTTTCCCTTGATCAGTATTCCGTACCTTTCCCTCGCCAGCAATCCTGGCGCCTTCGCCAGAACTGTCGAATGAGGTCATTGAACTTGCCTAGAAACTTAACGATTTCTTGGTCAAGATCAACGAATCTTCGCCAAAACGACCCAAGGAATTCTTGCCTATCTTGCAAAGTGTACTGAACAACACTTTCAAGCTAGTAACTATCTATACAACAATTAGAACTAGTAAGCGTTCAAAGTTTGCTAAGTTGTTCTACTATTTATTAGATTAAATTGTAAATCGATCGACTTTTATAAAAGTAGTAAAGACTTTTGTAATAGACACAAAAGTCTATTAGCAAACTTCGATCTACTTTAGTTTCTTTTCTTCTTTATAGACAAGAAAGTTAAAGAATTTATTTAAAAAGAAAGTATTTTGTAGAGCTCGAAGTCTTTAGCTTTACATATTGTTACACAATTTTAAGAAGTTAATAATACTTCTATACTAGAAAGAAATCGACGTTTGTTTGATTTTTTTGTATTTATTTTATTGATCTTTTTTATTTTATTTATATAGAAGACTTTTCTTAACTTTTAAAACAAATTTATATTTTTTTTTATGCAAACGTCTTTCGAATTAAGCTCTTTCAAAGCTCGCATTATCGACACTTCAAAAAAAACAAAAAAAAAACAAACAAGATATTCAAGAATAATCAAGAAAAAGATATCTCGTCTATTTGAGTAAATATATTACAAACAATAACGCTAGTTATAGTAAAAAACAAAGATTTATTAAATAATCTTGTTATACAAGAGCTTATTAATTAGACAATAATTAAAACATTAGCAAACTACAATACTTAGTTGAGCAAATTGTCTTTGTTTGTCGATTTTTTAAGCTTAATTAATCTTGCTAGTTAGTAAAACTCTTTAAAATAGCAAAGTTCTTCGAAATTATTCGAATTAACAAGTAATAATATCTTAAAAGATAACGTTATGTTTTAGATCTTTAATTTAGATTATTTTTATTTAAATTTTAAGAAATTCTATAATAAGAACAATATTGTTACTATTAAAAAGAAAATTATCTATCGAAAAATATATATTTTTTGTCGCAAAGTAGACAACTATATTACTATTGTTAGAAAAAAGAAAATTAAAAATTATATATCTATATACTTTCGAAGTAACGCATTGTACTAATAATTAAATAATCTTACTTAAGATAAGAAAGATACAATAACAATTTTGCTTAATAAACTAAAATGTATTTTTTGTTATCTAAAGGAGCAATTCAAAATTTTTATATTAACAATCTAAAATAAGCTAAATTGAGAAATCTTTTCTATAAAGAATTTGCAAAACAAAAAAGAATTGTACGCATATATATAGAATATAAAGTTATATATTACATAAACAAGTTTAAGTAAAAATCTAGTTAAGATAATTTAGATTTAGAATTACTTGTTGTTGGAGTTTTAGATAATTATATTGTTGTTAATAGCAAATATTTTAATCTAGAAATTTGACAAATTGATAACAAATCGAAAGAAAATATAACAATATATTGCTTTATTTTAAGAGAAAAATAAGAAACAAAATAAGAAAGAAAGTCGATCTTTAAATAGATCGAAGAATAGATCAAAAATTTATAACAAATCTTATTGTAATTGTTTGCAAACACAAATAAATAAAAGAACTTTTATAAATTATTCTTTCTTCGATTGCTATTTTAAACAAGAACAAAAAGATTTTTGTTTAATTTATTAAAGATCTTACTTTTCTTTATATTAACAAAATTTCTTATTTTATTAACTAGATTTTTTTTCTTTGCAATAAAGCTTTCTCTATTAAGAAGAAAACTAGAATTTTCTTTATATTAATAGCAAAATAGAAGTTTACGCAAATTAGCAAAACGCAAATATATTTAAATTAAATTTAACTTAAACTTATTCGAATTAATTAAACGCTTAAAACATTCAAAGTTAAAAGATTGTCTTATCTTTGACAAAACAATTGCTAATAATTATTGTTAATAATATTAATTTTTATCAAAATAGATTATACAATTTAAATAGAGTTTCTATTGTAAGAAGAGAACGCAACAAATTCTTATCTTATTACAAAACAAATAACGACAAAATTCTCTTCTTAAATCTTAAATTCGCAAGTAATATATTAACAAATCTAGTTATACTTTGATAATTAAAACAAAGATTAAGATTAAAAAAATAAAAAAAAAGCAAAAATATATTACAATTACGCGTTAGCAAATATCGAATTAATGTATTCTTAAAATTGTAAAACTAATTCTTGTAACGAGATTTTTAATAAAAAGAAAAATAATAACAAAAAAAATAACAAGAATGTTAATAGTTTTTTTGTCGACGTAATATATTATATCTTTTTACAAAAGAATATTGTTAAAAAATTAATCTATTAACAATATTAAAATACTTTCGATTCTAGAAACAAGCTTTATATTTACGTGCAATTATACAAAAAAAAGAATTAACAAAAGCAATTAAAATTTATCTCTAGAAATTCTTAACAATATCGATTTTCAAAAATAGCTTTTTTAAATATAACAATATTAAAGATAATAATTTTCTTTGTAATATTTTTCAAAGAAAACAAAATAACTTTTAAAGCGTAATATTATATTACAACAATAATTAAATATAATATTAGCAATTTAACAAGTTTCTTTTGCGTAAATTCTAATTGCAACATATTTATAATAAATTGCGCTTTTGTTAAAGCAAAGATATCTAATATAAAGATTAGAAAATATTTTTCGATTCTATTAAAAAATATAGATGCGACAAAATATATTTCGAACAAATAATTCTTTGTAAATGTTTATTTAAAAAGCAAGAATAAAAATAGCAACAAAGTAATTATTTATATTTGTTACAAAATTTATTTAATAAATAATCTTAAAATAAAATTTCTTATAAGCATAGATATTCTAAAATCGAAACAAGTAATTATAGATATATTAGATCGAAAACTAAAATTCGAATTTTATAAAAAAGTTGCAATACTCTACAAAATAAAGATTAAAAACAATATTCGAATTTGTTAAACAATTTGCACAACAAAAAAAGAAATAATATTTGCGAAATTAACAACAAAGATTGCTATAATTTAAAAAAAAAAAAGTAAACTTTTTAAACGTAATTTTCTTTTTAAATTTATAATATTTAAAACATATATTTATTTTGTAAACGCAAACTTTTAGTTTATTAATTTCTACAATAATAAAGAATTTTTGCTAAAACTAAATAATTGTTGTCGTATTAAATATATTGTAAAATACAAAGATAAAAAATGCTATATTGTAGAGAAGAAAAATTATTTCTTTGCGACAATTTCTTTCTTCGAAGATTATTCAATCTTGTCGAAGTTAAACTCTACTAAAATACGTCTCTTTTAAGAAATTATCTCAAAAAAAATAAAAACTTAGTTGAAAAACAACATTATTATCTATAATTTACTCGACAAAGTAGCAAAATATATTAAGATTATTAATTGTTATTTAAGAATTTAAGAGAATATTAACAATACAATAGATTTTTCTTTTAAAAAGCACATAAAGATTTTTATAGTAATTAATTGACAAATTACTATTAACGCGAAATTAGCACACAAAGTTTATTTATTAAGTTAGAAGTTAAAGATTTTAATTGATAAGAAATTCGACAAGATGCATGCATAGAGAAGACTAAAATAATTTAAGAATTCTACGTTCTTTGAATTCCCTATCTTCGTAGTATAGAAAATCGTATATATTGATTTAAACAAAAAATCTATCTAAAAAGATAAAGCAATAATAGATATTCGAAATTTAAATGCTATTAATATTACAAATTCTTATTCTTTGCTATTGCAAAAAGATATAATAATTAAGTTACAAGATTGCTTTTATATTATTGTTGTAAACAACAATAATTAGTTTTATTAGTTTCTAATTAAGAAGAAACATCGAAATCGTTTTACAATTATCTTTTACAAAAGAAAAGAGCAATCGAACGTCGCTTTTATAAACTTCAAAGAATCAATATTGTATATTCAAAATAAGATAGACAAATTTCTTAGATTTTATTGCGATTTTTGCAAGTATTATATCGACAATATTGTAATCTTTTTACGTAATATTAACAAGTATTTGACACATTTTAAGATTATCTTTGTTTTGTTTTTTTAAATAAGAATCTCTTTAAAATTTAAGAAATTATATATCGAATATTTGTTTATAATATTACTAGAACAATGTATCGACAATTTAGATTTTTAAATTTTCGAAAAAAAACTTGCTATATTAAAGAAGTTTAGTTTTTCTAAAATATTAAAAAATTTAAAGATTTATTTAAAGATAACAAATTAATTTCGATTAAAGATTGTCTATTATGCGCAAATAACAAAAGTTTTGCAAGATCTTAAAACAACTTTGCTAAAAAAATCTCTAGCTAAAAATAAAAAAATACAAATATAGTATTGCAAAAATATTGATATTAAGTTTATTAATACAAAATTTTAAAGCTTTGCTATACTTTAACAATAGCTTATTAAGAAAAGTATACTTTATTATTATAATACTAAGCAACAAATATTTATAGACGTCGACAAATTTAAGAAATACAAATTCGAAATTTATATTTATTATATAAAAGAAGATACTATTATAAACTTCTTTTAGACAATTAATATTTAAACAATTTTATATCTTTCTAAGATACTAAATAACGTCGAAAAAAGATATTAATTAACAAAGCTAAAAGTTGTCGCTCTTATATAAACATTAAAAAAGATTCGTTATATACTTAATTATACGTTGAAAAAATCGATTGTAATTTTTATCGATTATTTCGCAATAATAAACATAGCAAAGTAGATCAAATTATTTTTCTTTTCTTTAGATTGTATAAATTTGCGTCTTATTTGTGTCTTCTAATATATTTTTTAGTTTTTGCTTAATATATACTAAAAGATAGAAAAATTTAATATTGTTTTAGACGCTCTTTCTAGACTACTTAGAAAAAATTATTTCAAAAATAATCTTAAGAACAAAGAAATTTTTGACAAAATTATCGCTTATTATATAACTTTAATTAAGATAACTTCAATCTTTAAAAAAAAATTGACGAAAATCTACAAAATTAATAAAAAGTAATTTAAGATTTACAAAATGCTTCTTACTTAACGCAAAAAAAATTGTAATAATTAATAAAAGATTCAAAACTATCTTGTTAATCTAAAATAAATTTTGAAGAGACGAAAATTTGTTATTATTATTTTGGCAAAGATTTTAGCTTTAGTAGAAATTTAAGCTATAATCTTAATGCTCAATACAATAGATACAACAAAAAAATCAACGAAGTCGAAAATAATAAAACAAGAATTTGCTATTATAATTTTAACAACTTCGACGACACTAAAAAATTCTAAGAAAATTGCTACTTTAAAAGAGTCGACAATATTAAAAGAGTTAACGACATTAAAAAAATCGATTAAATTAGAAAAAATTAGAATAGAAGATATTCAATTTATGCTAAAAGAAGAACTTATTTACTTTTAAGACAAAAAGAACAAACAACTAAGATTGTGCATTTTTAAAGCTATAAAAGCGAGAATCTTTGAGCTATTGTATAATGTACAAACGCACAAAGAATTCTCACGCATCTATAATAGAATTATAGTCAATTATTATATAAGAAATTTGATCAAGCAATTGAAAAGATATTTGAAATATTATTTATTGTGTTAGCTTAACAATACAACTAGATATTGTTTATATAAACAACTAAAGTCTATTATTACAAAGTCGAAAATATTTTATATTATTATTATCGATTTTATTTTCGCGCTTTCTAAGCTATCAAATAAGTACGATTCTTTAATATTAATAATAGACAAATTCTCTAAACAAATTACAACAATAATTAAGAAGACAACTTTCTTAATCGAGAAATAAGCAATTAAGTTTATCAACGCTCTCGCAAATTAAGATCTATCTTTAAGTATTATTTTTAATAGAAACAATAAATTTCTATCTAGTTTGTAAAGAGCGATATTTTATTTCTTAAAGATTGATCTATTTTATTTTATCGCCTATTATTTACAATTCGACGATTAATCGAAACAATTTAATTAAATTATAGAAATAGCTTTGCGACATTATCTTATTTTAAATTCTAGAGTAGATTAAAGACGTTTCGCAATTAGACTTTAAGACATTCTTAACAATTCTAAGAATGCCTCAACAAAAAAATCTCTAAACAAACTTATCTATAAGAAAGTTCTATATAAAGAATTGTCTATAATTAATTTTTATCAACAAAATATTAATTACATTGCTAAACAAAAAAGAAATTAAAACAAAGTCGCGATATTAATAACTTTCGCAAGCGCAAAAATAAAGCTGCGCTATAATAGTTATTATCAATTACTTACTTTAAAAAAAGAAGATAAGATTTTTCTAAAGTTACATTTAAAATACAAGATTTTAAGACTAAAGAATTCTAAGCTCTTTAATTAAAAAACAAGATTGTTTAAGATTCTAGAAACGTACAATTATCTTGTTTTCAAATTGAAGTTATCTTTGAACTAGAAGATATATTTAATTGTTTTTATTACTATATTGAAGTTTGTCTCGAAGAAGAGCAATTTATACGTAAGAGAAATCAATGCAAATGCGTCTTCAATAAAAAAAGATAAAGATATAAATAACAACTATAAGATTTAGCAATTGCTAAATAGACGTATAACGTTACAAGAACGCAATATTTGTAGAAAGAAAATAGTCTAGTATTTTATTAAGTAGAAGAGCTAGAATTCTATCTACAATATATAATATAATAAGACAAATTTAATCGAAGCACAAAATCTTATTAATAATTATCTCGATATCTATAATGCGCAATTTATTAAAAAGTATTAAAATAAGAGAATTTGAAGAATATATTTAAGCCAAGACAATAAATCGATTGAATTAGATATATATTTGTTTGTTTATAAAACTAGCATTAAAAATATTCAATTTATTTCTCTTATTATTGTATTCTCTTTCTATTATAATATTTCTTTTGACAAAATTATTAAGGAAATGTCTTTTGCGACATTTGATATAGCATTATATTATTTATTAAAAAAAAAGCGCAAATTCGACAATCTACAAAGCAAATCACAACAATGAAAAAGAAGAAACAAGCAAACAAACTTAAAAAACGTCTTTATAAATTAATATTGTGCAACAAGTGTATTCTAACTTATATTGAGGCGATTTACGTAACAAAGCTTTAAAATCGCACAATTTTAAGTTTAGATTCGAGAGACAATTTGCAAAATTTAATAACTATTAAAGCTACTACGTTTGCTACAAGACTAAAAATAGCATTAGAAGTTTTTTAAAGATAAAATACTATATTAATAAAAGCTATTGTAATTTGTTATTTATTTTACTACAATAAAAGCTTGCTAAAGAATAGATTATTTAACATAATCTACTAGCAATTTAACAAGTTTTAAGAAATCTTTGTTAAAACAATAGAAAAGATAGCTTTATAAATTCTAAATCTTTCGAATTTGATCTTATATTTAAAGAAAAAATTAATTGCTACTTTAATTTTTAACAAATATAGACTTAAATTATTGTTATTAACGAAGAAGAAGTTTACTTAACAAAATTGTACAATTATTAAGAATTGCTACTTAAAGATAATTATAAACAATTATTAACGCGTTTTTAACTTAATAGAAAAAAATAAATATCTAAAGAATAAAGTTAAGACTTTAAAGAAATTGCTTAGAACATACAAAGACAATCGCAAAAATTTAACTTCTATATTGTTAATATTGTCTATTTATAATATAATAACAATCGCGAAACTTTTGTTCTTTCTAGTAATTTACTTAAGAATCGAAATTATTATTTCGAACTTGTTAATAATTAATTATTGAGACAAATCTACTAATCTTAGATATCTTGTTCTCAAGATATAAAGAGAATATTTAACGTATCTTTATTTTTAGAATTTAAGTTTACTTAAGATTTTCGATTAAAGTAACAATTTCGAAGATCTTGCTTAATTGCTATTTTAAATACATTTTAGAAAGATAAAAATAAAATCTCTTAAACAAGAACTTATTATTTTGCTAGAAATAAATACAATTGCGTTATTTGAAAAATATAAAATTGCTTTAAAAGCTTTGACAAAATTAATATTTTAAGATTCTTTACTTTGTTAACTAGTTATATATATATATAACACAAAACTAAGAGCTTGTAAAATATTAAATATAAACAAGAACTTTTATCTATCTATAAAAGAAGTATTTGCTATTAATGTTTTTAAGCAATTTAATAAATACAACGACTTTAAATTAATTGCGATTCTACTTTTTCTCGCGTACTACAATATAATAGTAACAAGAATTTGTTTGCTAAAATTACTAATAACACGCACTCTTTTTAGCGCATTTATTAAAAGCATTTTATTTATCAAAATTACTAGCAACTTAGTGTTAACACTTGAAAGAATTTACAATTTCGCAATTGCGATTTTCAATACTTTTTTATCTTTTCTTTATATTTGTATTATATTATTAGAATTTAATCTTATAGTTTTAGATTTCGATCTCGAAGATTTCGATCGCAAGAATCTTGCTAATTGTAATCTCGCAATATTAAACATATTAATTAACAACAAATTGCGTTCTCTCTTTTATAATGCATCGATATTGATTAAGCTTAATTTCGATAACTTTTTTATCAAATATTCTTCGAAGAGTTGCGCAATTCTATTCGATTAATAACTTTATAAGATTTGTAACGTTAAAGTTGCTACGCAAAAACTATATTAACAAAAGATATTTATTAATAAAGAAGCAATAAAAGTCAATATGTTAAGTAACAAAAATTTAATTGTGCTTACAAATCTATTAACTTAAAAGGATTATTATATTATAATATATAAAAATATCTAGTTTATTAATAATCTTTAACGCGTTAGAGATAAACATAGTATTTTTATTAAGAAGAAAAATAAAATTGTTGTCGATAAATCTACGAAGTTAGCAATTTTTTTTAAAGATCTTATCTTAAAATAAGAATTTAATAATAACAAAAAGAATAACGTGTTTTTTAAAGACAAATTTAACAAAAAAGCAACAAAGAAGAAAGCAAAGATTAAGAAAGCGACAAAGAATAAAACAAAAAACAATAAGCGCAAGAATCGCAATCTAGAGAGAAAAGACGTTAAGAAGATTAAAAAGATTAAGAAGAAAATTGTTTTAATCAAATTCAATATTCTAATATCTTTTGAAAAAAATATTTTAATTTCGACGCTTTTAGTCTTAAAAGCGAATTGTATAATTGCAATTTTAATAAATAGTTACGTTAGTATACGCAAGAATTTGTTTTGTATACAATTACTAATTAAGATAAATATTATTGCTAAATTCTTTAAAAAGAAAACAAAAGATACAAAGAAATTATAAAATGCAATTAAGAACTTTGTAGATATATTAATATTAGCGCTTATTTATTACTATTTGTTGTTAACTTTTATCAATTTAACAAAGATAGAAGACTCGAATTCTATTATATTTGTAGATTGATTGTCGTATATTACAATCTATTAATACAAGACAAAATATAAAATTTTTCTTATAGCAAAATTATACATTATCGAGAAAGTTATAAGCGAATAACTTTTTTTCTTGTTCTAGTTGTTTTAAGAATCTTGTCGAACTTCAACAATACAATAATCTTTTTTTTGTCGAAATATATTACTTCGAATCTTTCGATCTTGTTTTAGTTGTTTTAGAAATTTTGTCGAACTTCGATACTACAATAATTTTTTTTCTTTTACGACGTATTATTTTTGCTCTAGTTGTCGAATTTCTTTTCAAACGTATTATCAAATTTTTAGAGAATATTTTCGATTAATTAACGAAAATACGACGTATTACTTTCGCTCTAGTTGTCAAATTTCTTTTTAAACATATTATTAGATTTTTATTTGTTGTCTTCAAAGAATGTTTCGAAAATACGACGTATTACTTTCGCTCTAATTGTCGACTTCTATACAATTGTTATCAAGAACAATAGCTTAAGAAAAAACAAAAAAAATTGTTATAATTATGTCTAATATGTGTTCTTTTCTTCTTTGAAGCTCTTTTGAGCAAGCAATTTCTTGCTATAACAATTTCTATCATAGCAATTTCCCAATAGGAAATAGTTCTATAGAGGGAAAACGAGAGTTTTCCTCTTAGATAGTTAGCAATACAATTATAATTCCCATTATTAATGTCCTTTTCTTAGTGCGTTTTCGTACCAATATATAAAAAGCTATTTTTTATTTTTTATTTGTTTTTATTCTAATTTAATTGTACGTTTCTTATAAGTCTAGTTTAATAAAATACTTTGCTCTAAATAGTCGATTCTAAAGTTTGCTAATATTAGATAGTAAATATCGATTTTTAATTGTAATATTATTTAGCTTTTAATAATTAATATATAGACAAAGAATTTTATTCTTTTTTAATATAAAAAGAATTAAGTATTCTATTTATAATTGAAATTTTTTAATAAATTCTTTTTTTTGTTTTTTACCAAATATTTGCGAAGTACTTCGAGCTTCTTCTTAAATAAAATATATATAAATTCAAATATAAATTGCTTATTTAATTTAAGTTTAATTTTGTAATTTTATAATTAATATTTAGAAAGAATCTTTGTTGTTGTTTTTTTTTAAATAAATACTTTTAATTGTTGTATATTTGTAATACGTACTTTAGCGATTTTTTTGTTGTACTAAATAATTTAAGATTTCTAAAAAATTTGTAATTTTCTTTATTTATTTTAATTTTGTAGTTCAATTAATCTTTGTTAATACTTGTTAAATTAAATTTTGTTAGATTGTTTTTTTGCAAAAATACAAACTTGCTATTTGTAATCAATTTTCGACTTAATCTTTTATCTATTATCGAATATTATTAATACGTAGATTAAATATAAATTACGTAATTATATTGCGCAAATTTAAGTACTTGTATATTTTAGTTAATTTCTAGATTATATTGCTTCAATTAAGATATTTCTAAAACAATATTGTAAATAACTATTTCTACTATATTAAAAATTAGTTTTTCGTAGTATTGTTAAATAGCTATTAATAGTAACTTTGTTTCTTTATTTACTTTTTTATTCTTATTAAATAATAAGTTTTTATTTATAATTATTAGATTATATATATTAGATTTCTTTTAAATAAAATACTCTTTTCTTTTAACAAAAGCTTTAATTATAAAATTACTTGTTATACTAAAATCAACTATTATAATAAATCGACAATTATTAATCTTAATTAATATAATAAAATATTGTATATATACTATTAAGTTTAGTTGTTATTATTAAACTAACATATTGTATTTCTCTAATATATTCTTTACTAAAAAATTTAAACTTTTCTTTGTTTTTGTGCTATAACTTTTGCTTCGAATACTTGTTTACGCTAAGCTTCTTTCTTATACTAATTTAATAACTTTAACTTTTTAAAGAATTAGTTAATTTCTTCTTTGTTTTTTAGATAAGTCTAATATAAGTTATTATAGCAAGTAATTTAATTAAGTATTGTATGTTTCTTTGCTTTCTTTATCTTTTGTTTAAATAGACTAATATTGCTTAGTTGTTGTTCGATTTTATTAAAAATATCTCTTTCTATAGTAATATCGCTTCTTAGCGCTTTCTTGTATTTGTTTACAATTTAATTTATTGTTTCTTTTCTTAATAAACTAGCTAAAATATTAAGATAATTTATAATATTGTTTAGATATTTGTAAAAGTTCTTTTAGTTATATTTGTTGTCTAAGTTTGTTGCTAAATAAGAGTATAATATTTTTAATTGTTTTGCTCTTATAGTTTTATTAAGTATTTAATTAACTTCTTGCGTAGATACAAATATCTTGCTTAATAATATTTTATCTAGAACTTTCTATAATTGATTTGAGTTTTTTATTAAATAGTAGTTGTTGTTTAATTTAGTTTTAAAAGTATTTGTTTTTGTATTAACTTGCTTTCTAATATTGTTTTAGCTATTAAATATCTCCCTTAATATAGCATTAATTTGTTGACAATTTATTAAATTTTATAATTAACAATTTTTTGCAAAGTAGCTCGATTTATTATATAAATAGTATATTTTTTAGAATTTGTTATCTTGCTTTTTTTTAGAATTTTTCTTTTTATATTGTTAAGTAAAATCTAGTTTTATAGATATAGACTTACAATAATTAAAATTATTGTACTTTTAATTAAAACAAAATTCTTTTTGCTAATATTTAATTGTTAATTTAAAGAAGAGTGTTACTTTTTTTTAAAATTAATTGTATTTTTTTTATAGTTTTTTTATATAGCTTGTTGTTAAGATCGATAACTACTTCAATAAGATTAAATATATTGTTAAGAATTCTTTTATTATATATAATCTTGTCTTTTAGATTGTTTTTAAAATTTTATTGAAATATTGTTATAAATATAATATTGTTTTACTTAATTAAATTAATATATTTTTAAAATCTAACAATATAGTTTACTACAAAAAAATTTTAAATTAAATATTAAATTATTCTTTTTATAATTTGTTTTTTGTTAAATATTTTAAAGATTTTTCGAAACTCTCTTTTAAAGTTATTGAAATTTGTAAATATTATACAAGAATTTTTGCTATTGTTTTTTAAGTACTTTTGTAAGTTTAATTTAAATTAATATTAAACTCTTTTTTTAAAAAATATTAATACAAAAACTGTCTTTTAACTTGCTAGAATAAAAAAATAAAATAAAATAGATATTTATTTGTATAAGCTAGTTCTTTAGATCGATACAATCTCTATAATAGATATCAAGTTTATTAATTTTGATCTTATTGTTTCCTATAATTAATAATTGACTTAGTATTAATAAACTAGTATTTAAAATAAAGATACGTTAATTTGATACAAATATTCTTAAAGTATTTAAAATATTACGTTAGTACTTTCTTTGAAGATATTAAAACAAGTTGTATTATTAAAGAAATTTGTAGATATCTTTAAATAATATAAGCAATTACTTAGTAACAAAAGTTGCAACTATAGACAATTTCTATATTTAATAAATTTTAAAAGAGATTCGATAAATTAAAGTAACAATAAATAAAAATCTATAATAAGTTAAACACAATTTATAAGAAAGTTATATTTTAATTTCTATATATTAAGAAAATACTAATTGTTTATTTTGTTTATTTGTCGAATATAATAAATATAATTGCTTGCAATACTTATTTGTCAAATATATTAAATATTATATTTAGAATATTTGCTTCTCGAGTATATTAAATATAATAACAAGTTTGCTCTAAAGATATAGAACTTGAATTACTAGTACAACTTAAGTAAGCTTGTAACAAGAGATTTAATAAATTAAAGTAACAATAAGTAAAAATCTATAATAAGTTGAACACAATTTATAAGAAAGTTGTGTTCTAGTTTCTATATACTAAGAAAATACTAATTGTTTGTCTTACTTGTTTGTTAAGTATAGCAAATATAGTTGTTTGCAATATTTGTTTATTAAATATATTAAATATTATACTTAGATTGTTTGCTTATTAAGTATATTAAATATAATAATAAGTTCGCTTAAAAATATAGAATCTAAATTACTAATATAGCTTTAATAAGCTTGTAATACTATTTTTTTTCTTTAGAATTTTTGTTTCGAAATTTAATATCTTTCTATTATATTTTTAAGAAAGATTAATATCAAAAATTTCTTCTTTCGAAAAAAAAATCTTTTTAATATTTTGAGTTTAATATTTTTAGCAATATATTCTTGTTGTAACTATACAATATCTAATAAGACTTATTGTATAAATAATAATTTTAAAAAGTATATAAAGTATATACAATCTAATCGTAATTATAATTTAACAATTGTTTCTATATTAATTAAACAAATTTATAAAAAACAAATACAATTAAAGAAAGAAGTGCGCAATATATATACAAAGCTAAATTAACTAAAAAAACAATTAAATTTTTTGAAAAAGAAAAAGAAAAAAATAATTGTAACAAAATAAAAGAATATTAATAATTTAAAAATAGATAAAGTATATTTTGTTAAGTTTGTTACAAAGACTTTCGAGTTATTATTTAATATATTGTTTAAATAATTTTAACTTTCGATTAATTAAAATTAAAATATTGTTTTTATATCTTATTTTAATAAAATTTCTTTAAAAGATTTTGACAACAATTAAAATTTTTCTTTAATTTTTATATATTTTTTGAGATAAAATATTCTTTTTACTTAATTAAATATTTTTAATTTTTTTGTTATAGAATTTTTTTAATCTCGAATTAATTCTTTTTTTGTAAATAGAAATAAAATATATTTTGTAAAAATATAATTAAATTTGTTAATTTTAACAATAAAATATAGAATATTAAAAATATTTTAATATTTTTAAGTAAATTAAGTTTGTAATTAATTAATTTTTTAGTTTTTTTAATAAAAAATAATTTAACTTTAATATAATTTAATTTCTTGTTTAACTTTCTTGTTTTAAGATTTTTTGTAAAAAAATATATTTTATTTTTTTCTTTTAGCTAAGATACTATTTTTTGTTTTCTATTTTAATATTTAATCGATTTCTTCTATATTTTTAAAATATTGTTATATATTCTTTTTAGTATTGCTATTTTTTCGATAGTTAATTGCGCAAACAAATATATATATTCTTTCTTAAAAAAATTAATTTTCTTGTTATAATTAACAAAGAATAAAGTTATTTTAGTAATATTCGAAATCTTTGTATTAAGTATTAATTGTATTATAAATAAAAGTAATACTTAATTACTATAAGTATTGTTAATATAGTATCTTAAATACTATTTAAGACTTTAATTTGTTCTCTTTGTTTATCTAGTTATAATTAAATAATAGATAGTAGATATTCGAAATCTTATATCTAATATTAAGAGAAGTATCTTCTAATAATTAGATATAAAGAGCTTGTCTTTATTATTAATTAGTCTCTTAAATATATTGTAATACTATATAAGTTAATTTAATATAATATATTTTAATTGTTTTGCAATAAACTTTTCTTTGCATACAATAATATATAAATACTTAATAAATTTATTAACTATTATTAGTATCGAATTATATTTGTCTTTAATTGCTAAATTTGTCGACTTTAACAACTTAATAATAAAGTTTATTGTAATTTTATTTTATAACAATTTAGATAATTTTTAATATTAAATTTTGTTATAGCTTGTATACGTATTATATTTGTTTTGCTAATAGCTAAAATATTGTTTAATATATATCTTAATAACTTGTCTTATTTATAAGAACTAACAATACTAATATAAAAACTAAAGAATTTTTGTTACTTTTAAGTACTTTTGCAATAATTTGTTATAATATTTTTTTATATATTTATCAATTTTGTTAATAAATATTTGAAGTTTTCTTTTTTTTATTAAAAATTCTTCTATATTATTTCGAAGTATTTGTAATATTATATTTAGTTTATACTTGTTTGCTAATAATAATTTGTTTTTATTAATTTTAAGTATACTATAATTGAACAATTTTTTTGTTTTTATATAATTACTTCTTTTGCTAAGTATGTCTACTTTATTATTATTTTTGTCTAAAATATATTGTATTTTAAATTTGTATTATTCGAATCTTTTTAATTATTATATTTGTTTTTTGTTTAATTATTTTGTAATAGTAAAGTATACAAGATTTTTGTAATTTGTAAAAATTATAAGTTTTAATAATTCTTTAATATATATTTTTTATAATTTTAAAAAAACTACTATAACAAGTAATATTTTATCGTAAATATTATAGTTTTATTCGACTAATAAAAGTTTTCTCGAAAAATATACTATTAAATATTATATACTTTTATATTTTTAATTAAAATATATATTGATAATTAGATTTAATATATTAATTTTAATTTTGCTTAACAATTGCAAATTGTATATCTTTAATATTAATTTTTTTAAATATTTTAACTTAAGATTCTAAAATAATTTCTTTTTTGCAAATTTTTATATTTATAATATATTTTTCTTTGTAAGATTTGTTAATAATATTGCGTTTATTAAGTAATTTTTAATAAATTTCTTATTGTAGTTTATAAAATCTAAAAAAAATTATACTTTTTTAATATTTGTTAATAATTTTTATTTTTTAATTACTTGTAGTTTTTTAAAATCTATATATACTTTATATTATTTAACAACAAATTTAAGAAAATTAATTTTCTTTTAATAGAATTTGTATTTCTTTAATTTAAAATATAAATTTTTTATATTTAGATATTTTAATACTTTAAAGATATAACTAATATATTTTTTTAAAAATTGTAAATAAATTATAATATTATTTAAATATATTATAACAAATTAATTTAAATATTGTTGTAATATATTATTAATTATTTTTTAATATATTGTTAAGATATTTGTAAATTTAAACAATATTATTGTATATTTGTATAATTTATATTATATACAAAAAATTGTCTTTTACTTTTTCTTTGTTTTTATTCTAATTTAATTGTACGCTTTTTGTAAATTTAATATAATAAAATATTTTGTTTTAAATAATCGATTCTAAAGTTTGCTAATATTAAGTAGTAAATATTAATTCTTAATTGTAATATTATTTAGTTTTCGATAATTAATATATAAATAAAAAATTCTATTCTTTTTTAATACAAAGAGAATCGAATATTCTATCTATAATTAAGATTTTTTAATAAATTTTTTTTTTGTTTTTTGTTAGATATTTGCGAAATACTTCGAGCTTTTTTTTAGATAAAATATATATAAATTTAAATATAAGTTGTTTATTTAATTTAAATTTAATTTTGTAATTTTACAATTAATATTTAGAAAAAATCTTTGTTGTTTTTTTTTCTTAAAATAAATACTCTTAATTGTTGTATATTTGTAATATATACTTTAGCAATTTCTTTGCTATATTAGATAATCTAAAATTTTCAAAAAATTTGTAATTTTTTTTATTTACTTTAATTTTGTAATTTGACTAATTTTTGTTAATATTTGTCGAATCGAATTTTGTTAAATTATTTTTTTATTTATTATCGAATATTGTTAATACGTAAATTAAATATAAATTATATAATTATATTGCGCAAATCTAAGTACTTATATATTTTAATTAACTTCTAAATTGTATTGCTTTAATTAAAATATTTCTAAAACAATATTGTAAATAATTATTTTTATTATATTAAAAATTAGTTTTTTGTAATATTGTTAAATAGCTATTAATAGTAATTTTGTTTCTTTATTTACTTTTTTATTTTTGTTAAGTAATAAGTTTTTATTTACAACTATTAGGTTGTATACATTAGATTTCTTTTAAATAAAATATTTTTTTCTTTTAGCAAAAACTTTGATTATAAAATTATTTATTATATTAGAATCGACTATTGTAATAAGTTGTTATTTATTAACTCTAACTAATATAATAAAATATTATATATATATTGTTAAATTTAGTTGTTGTTGTTAGACTAATATATTGTATTTCTTTAATATATTTTTTATTAAAAAATTTAAACTTTTCTTTGTTTTTGTATTGCAATTTCTATTTCAAATATTTGTTTATATTAAATTTCTTTTTTATACTAATTTAATAATTTTAATTTTTTAGAAAATTAATTAATTTCTTTTTTGTCTTTTAGATAAATTTAGTATAAATTGTTATAATATTTTATTTAATTAAGTGTTGTATATTTTTTTGCTTTCTTTATTTTTTTTCGAGATAAACTTATATTGCTTAGTTGTTGTTTAATTTTATTAAAAATATCTCTTTCTATAATAGTATTGCTTTCTAGTACTTTCTTGTATTTATTTATAGTTTAATTTATCTCTCTTTTTCTTAATAAGTTAGTTAAAGTGTCAAGATAATTTATAATATTATTTAGATATTTGTAAAAGTTCTTTTAGTTATATTTGTCGTCTAAGTTTGTTGCTAAATAAAAATATAATATTCTTAATCTTATAATTTTATTAAATATTTAATTAACTTTTTGCGTAAATACAAGTATCTTATTTGATAATATTTTATTTAGAACTTTCTATAATTAATTTAAGTTTTTTATTAAATAGTAGTTGTTATTCGATTTAGTCTTAAGAATATTTGTTTTTGTATTAATTTGCTTTTTAATATTGTTTTAACTATTAAATATCTCTCTTAATATAGTATTAATTTGTTAACAATTTATTAAATTTTGTAATCGATAATCTCTTGCAAAATAACTCGATTTATTATATAAATAGTACGTTTTTTAAAATTTGTTATTTTACTTTTCTTTAAAATTCTTTTTTTTATATTGTTAAATAAAATTTAGTTTTATAGATACAAATTTATAATAATTGAGATTATTGTACTTCTAATTAGAACAAAATTTTTTTTGCTAATATTTAATTGCTAGTTCAAAAAAAAAATCTACTTTTTCTTAAAATTAATTGTATCTTTTTTTTATAACTTTTTTATATAGTTTGTTATTAAGATCGATAACTACTTTAATAAGATTAAATATATTGTTAAAAATTCTTTTATTATATATAATCTTATTTTTTAGATTGTTTTTAAAATTTTATTAAAATATTGTTATAAATACAATATTATTTTACTTAATTAAATTAATATATTTTTAAAATCTAGCAATATAATCTATTGCAAAGATTTGTTAAATTAAATATTAAATTATTCTTTTTGTAATTTGTTTTTTGTTAAATATTTTAAAGATTTTTTGAAATTCTTTTTTAAAATTATTAAAGTTTATAAATATTATACAAGAATTTTTGCTATTATTTTTCAAATATTTTTGTAAGTTTAACTTAAATTAATATTAAACTTTTTCTCTAAAAAATATTAATACAAAAATTGTTTTCTAATTTGTTAAAACAAAATAAAAAATAAAATAAATATTTATTTATATAAGTTAGTTCTTTAAATTAATACAATCTTTATAGTAGATATTAATTTTATTAATTTTAATTTTGTTATCTTTTATAATTAATAATTAACGTAATACTAATAAGCTAATACTTAAAATAAAAACACGTTAATTTAATATAAATATTCTTAAAATATTTAAAGTATTATACTAATACTTTCTTCGAAAATATTAAAATAAATTGTGTTATCAAAGAGATTTGTAAATATTTTTAAACAATATAAGCAATTACTTAATAACAAGAGTTGCAACTATAGACAATTTTTATATTTAATAACTTTTAAGAGATTCGATAAATCAAAATAACAATAAGTAAAAATCTATAATAAGTTGAACACAATTTATAAAAGAGTTGTATTCTAGTTTCTATATACTAAGAAAATATTAATTGTTTGCTTTGCTTGTTTGTCGAATATAACAAATATAATTGTTCGCAATATTTGTTTGTTAAGTATATCGAACATTATACTTAGATTGCTTGTTTGTTAAGTATATCGAGCATAATAGCAGATTTGTCCAAAGACGTAGAATCTAAATTACTAGTATAACTTTAATAAGCTTGTAACATAATTCTTTTGTCTATCTTGTTAACTTTATATAGACAATTAACTATTAAACACTTGATTAAAGAGTAGATTTAAGATTATCTTAAAGATAAACAATATTTGCTAAGTAAAGTTTGCAAAGACTATTTAGTGTCAATATTGTAATTGCAAAGACGCAACTTATATCTTGTTTAATAAGTTTTGCAAGCAATCTTTTAATTTAACAATAGTAGACTTCTATATACATAATATATTATTTGAAAAAGTTCTATTCTTAGACAACAACAACAACAAGATTTTTGACAATATTTCTTGCACTTTTGTTACGTCTTTATTGTTTTTATTGTTTTTTATATAACTTTTTTGTCTTGTTGTTGTTTGTCTTGTTTGCGATAGCTTTGTAAATCTTTAATAAAAATATATATTCTTCAATTTTAAGATATTGTTGCTTGCTTTATTGTATTATTGCTTTTGTATTTTGTAAACACACAATAATTTTATTGTCTTTGTAAATATATCGATACAAGAAACAATAACAATAGACTTGCTCTTAAGACATTTAAATTGCGCGTTAATTGTCTTCAATACAAAGAGCATTACTTAGATAATAAGATTGCGAAATATAGATATGTTACAAAGCTTTATCAATAGATATATCTTTGTTTTCTTAAATTTTTGCTCGTAATTGTAATATTAATTAATAAAAAATTTATTTAGCTTTATATTTATTATTGTATGCAAATTGTTTGCGCAAATAGATATATTAACAATACAAAGTTTAGCTTGCAATCTTTACTTACTTGTAAAAAATTTAAGCTTTTGTTTAATTTAATAATAAGCGCTTTTGTTACGCGATAAAAAGATATTATCGAAGTAAAATATTTTGTTAATAAAGTATTTAGCTTACTTTCTACGTCTAAACTATAGATATTTTTCAAGATAGTCAAATATATTTTAATGCGCGTTTGAATAGTTGTAATATAAGATATTATAGCGCTTCTCTAATAATTTTGAGATAGCTATATAGATAACGTTCTTCTATTATCTATAAAACGTTTTCTACTTCTTATTTGTAGAAAAATACTTTTTGCAATTAGCTATTATGTTTTGATTAATATACTAGATGCATAGAAGATAATTAATGCAATATTCTTTCTTATAAAATATATGCGAGAACGTCGACGACAAAACTTTATCGTTGTTAAATATAATAGTTGTAGAATAGAGCAAATTTAGATAATTGTAGAGACGCATTAAATTTTTTATTACTTATACGTAGTTGTTGTAGTTTTCTTCTTTTATAAAGTAGAATACAATATAGAAGATAATATTTAAGGCAATAATTTTAATAATAATAAGAAGAGACATCTTGTATTTTTTTGTTTTGTAAATATAGTTTATAATTAAAACTTTTATATTTAAAGATAGCAATTTTTGTATGCATTTAGATATAAAGAACAAGAATTAAAACTTATTGTTATATTTTTTTTTCTTTAAATTGACATATTAGTTGAATAATTTTGTTAGATACTTTATTAACGCTTGCGTAGATATCAAAGAACTTATTGTTGTTGTTTTAAAGACAATATTAAGATTTTAAAGATTTTGCGACTTAAATATAGATTTCTTAAAATTTAAACAAAGATCTTTAAAAGTTGTATTAATTTTGCTATCTTTTTGTTATTTCTTTTTGAACTTATATTGTATTTCTAATTTATTTAGAGCTTTTCTTCGATATAATACAAAGATAGACAACTTTGTAAAAATATAATTGTAATCGAGATATTTAACAATAAACGTCTAGATATCTAAATTGTATTTATTTTCAAAATTGTTTTCTAGCTTTGCAATTGTTTCGAATAGATATTTGCAAAGACAATTGCTAGTATTTCGATAATTGTGTTTTTGTAATTTGATCTTGTTATTGCGATTGCAATTGATTTAATATTTTATACAAACTTCTTGTTTCGAAATTTTGTTGCGACCTTTAACTATTGTATAGTCTTGCATTATTGTATGCTAATTGAGCTTCGAAACAAGTAGATCGATTAAGATTCTTTTGTAGTAAACATTAAACAATAGCTTTAGCTTTATAGTTATAATTAATGTAAATAAGGAAGAAGATAAATAATAACGATAACAACAACGACGATATAAACAAACAACGCGTTGGATTCTAGAAATTATTCGATTAAACTTAGTGGGAAAGAATAGTGTGAGAGCAAAGTAGGGGTGGTGTGGGAGCAGAGTAGGGTGGTGTGGTTCTAGTGGTTACCTAACATATTACCCCCCGAATACCTTAGGAAGTACATGTAATTTCCAATTTTGAGTTGTCCGGCCCGAAATCGTTCCCTTTCCGTGTGCAGGGCTCCATGCGCCAAGCGATAAGGATTGCTCATTGGTGTCCTCCGTTGATAAGATTCATTAAGGATCAATTAACAACAGCACGGCAGCCCACTTTAGCCGTATCCGAGACACATCCTAGCTCGAGCAGAATGTCAGATTTTAGGATAACTTTTAGGCAGTTATATAAAGCTGACATTGCAGTCCTGTTCTGCAAGTGTTGTCCCCATGTGTAGCCATCACTCTCCCTTTCGTGCTTTTCCTTCATCGAGCGCCCTCTGAGAATCTCCTTACTTTCTCTGGCTTTTATGGCTTCTGCCGGAGTATGGGGCTCTCTTGCCCAGTCTGAAGGTGTTGCCGAAGCAGCCCTCAAGAAGGTTGAGAGCCAGCTGTCATCGACTGAAAAGCATGATTCCGAGAGTACAGATGAGTCGAGCGAGCTCCCTGATAAAGAACGGGCCGACGAGGAAGTGTTCAAGCTCGCTCGTCAGCTCACCCAAAACTCGGTCAAAACCGCAGGTGGAACATATCAAAATCCGTTCGAGAATACTGATAATCCGACGTTGGATCCACTCTCTGATCATTTCCAACCTGAAGCATGGGTGCGAACGTTGATAGGGTAACCCATAATTACAGAAGTATTAAAGTACAAGTCTAAAAACTCGCAGCATTCAGTCACGAGATCCGGAAAGGTATCCAGAAAGGACAGCCGGGATTGCGTTTCGGAATCTCAGTGTCCATGGATTCGGAAGTTTTACCGACTATCAGAAGTGAGTCCAAGATGCTCGGTTGTAGGAAGAAGGTACTGATAGCAATTCGCTCTTTGTAGGACATTCGGCAACTATCCTTTATCGATCGCAAGCTTGTTCAATAGCGTCACTGGCAGGGGCAAACGGAAGATACAGATTCTACGTGGCTTTGAAGGTTTGGTCAAGAGTGGGGAGATGTTGGTCGTCTTAGGGAGACCAGGTTCTGGTTGTTCAACTTTACTCAAAGCTTTAGCTGGAGAAACCCATGGCTTTTACGTCAATGACGGCTCATATATCAATTACCAAGGTAAGCAGACTATATGTCTTGTCTTTTTCTCCAAAAAGACTATTGTAGGAAGCCGCAACAACTGAAACTTCGTATAGGTATTCCGTAAGTGAAAATTTCAGCGCATGTGGTTTGTGTCTGACCAAAGCAGGATGGAAACTATGCATTCTGATTTTCGGGGGGAGGTGACATGTTTCCCTCCCTGAGAAAGAACCAGACTGATTAACTGACCCAATTAGTGCATATATCAAGCCGAAGTCGATGTTCATTTCCCTCAACTCACCGTCGGGCAGACCCTGAATTTTGCTGCTCAAGCGCGAACTCCAAGGAACAGGCTACCAGGCGTCAGTCGCGAGCACTATGCTAAACATATGACCGACGTCATCATGGCCATCTTTGGCCTCTCGCATACGTGAGTGATTCTTTTCCTAGATTATTGATGATGATGCCGTAGACGACGTCTTACATCTTTCGCAAAGCGCGGTGAAAAATCAATGCCCCATTTGACTATCCGATCGAGATTGGTTCAACTTTGGCTTCCAGGTACTAACTGCTATACCAGGTTCAACACCAAGGTTGGGAATGACTTTGTACGCGGCGTGTAAGTCATATTGCCTCAACCCTTATTACCTTCTTAGCGTTTCGAGTTCTTGAGACATGTCGAAGCATCATCAGCTCTGAGGAGATGCTCCATGGCTCATAATCCCTGATTTCAAGTGGAAATACTGACTCTGGAATCCTTGAAGATCCGGTGGCGAGCGAAAACGCGTCAGTATTGCAGAAGCGGCCCTGGGAGGTTCTCCACTACAGTGCTGGGATAACAGCACTCGTGGTCTCGACAGCGCAACGGCCCTTGAGTTCGTCAAGACACTCAGGTTATCGACCAAAACGTCAGGATCTACGGCAGCCGTGGCAATATATCAAGCCTCACAAAGTATCTATGATATCTTTGACAAGGTCGTGGTTTTGTATGAAGGTCGACAGATCTACTTTGGGTCCACTACAGCCGCCAAAGCGTTCTTCGTCGACATGGGCTTCCACTGCGCAGAACGCGCAATCACAGGAGACTTTCTAACGTCACTGACTAATCCTGTGGAAAGGATCGTCCGCGAAGGCTTCGAGCACCTGGTGCCCCGCACCCCGGACGAGTTTGCTGCAAGATGGCAGCAGAGTGAAGATAGAGCCTTGTTGTTGAAGGAAATCGAAGACTACGAGCACACGTTCCCGTTGGGCGGCCAGCAATTGAAAGCCTTCAAGCATGCTCGGCAGGCACAGAAGGCCAAATGGCAGCGTGCAAAATCTCCTTACACACTGTCTGTGCCCATGCAAGTCAGGCTTTGCACCTCCCGCGGCTTCCAACGACTACGCGGCGGTACGTAACTTTCGGAGTATTTATTACCCCTTTCTGAGGTTTTCGAGAAGGGTGAAACATGTCTGAGCTGTATCCGCTCCCAAAGCATGCAACTCTGCTCATTGTATTGACTGAAAGGAGGAACGCTGACTCCGAAATTTACTTAGATGCTTCCTTAGCACTCACCGGCGCTTTCAGCAATGGTATCCTAGCATTAATCATCGGCAGCGTCTTCTACAACCTACAGTCGAACACAGGAAGCTTTTTCAGCCGTAGCGTACTTCTGTTCTTTGCTGTATTGCTCAACGCTTTCAGCAGCTTTCTCGAGATATTAACATTATATGCACAAAGACCCATTGTCGAAAAGCAATCCATGTACGCATTCTACCACCCGTTTTCAGAAGGCATCGCATCCATGATATGCGATTTGCCTAACAAGATAGCCTCCTCGATCATGTTCAACATCACCCTTTACTTCCTGACTAATCTGCGGCGGACACCCGGGGCCTTCTTCACATTCTATCTGTTTTCATTCCTTTGCTTGTTGACCATGTCAATGATCTTTCGAACAATTGGCGCTATGTCACGAACTTTGGCCCAGGCAATGGCGCCTGCGGCCGTTTTTATGCTTGCTCTGGTCATATACACTGGGTTTACGGTCCCTATTCAATATATGCATCCTTGGTTCAGATGGATCAATTACCTCGACCCAGTCGCCTACGCATTCGAAGCTTTGATGATCAATGAGTTCCATGACCGGCGATTCGACTGTTCTGTTTATGTGCCTCAAGGACCAGGCTACGCCAACGTTGCCCCGGACGAACGGGTGTGTTCTGCTGTCGGGGCGGCTCCTGGCGCAAGTTTCGTTGAGGGTGATACTTATATCAAAGATAGCTTCAGTTACTATGCCCCCCATCTATGGTAAGTCCATACACCATCTCACGGTCTAAATCCCTACACGTCTAACTGTTTCACCCCCAAAGGAGAAATCTAGGCATTCTTCTCGCGATGACGGTGGGCTTCTGCATGATATACCTGGTGGCCACCGAGTACGTTTCGTCACAAAAATCAAAAGGAGAAGTTCTCCTCTTCCGACGAGGTCAGGTGCCAAACTCAAGAAAAGAAAATAACGACGAAGAGGGGGTGGTGGATGATCGACCCTCGGCTCATGACATGGTTGCGCTCCAAAAGACCAAGTCCGAGGTGCCCCCAAACATCCAGAAACAGACCGCAATATTCCATTGGGCTGCAGTCAAATATGACATCAAGATTAAGGGTGGAGAAAGACGGCTACTTGATGATGTCGATGGATGGGTCAAGCCAGGAACACTTACTGCGGTAAGCGATACATTTCTTCATATTGAATGTTCCGAGGCACCTACATGTTGTGATATAGCTCGAGCTGGTAGTGCGAAGATTCATGCACTGGATCAACGACACCCGCTCCAGGAGTCGCGCGCTTTCTCTCAGGCAACTATTGTTTTGGATACGAATTTCCTATATGCGCAGGCTGACTATTTTCACTATCCAGCTCATGGGGGCTTCTGGAGCAGGCAAGACTACCTTACTTGATGTCCTGGCCAGTCGGGTCACCATGGGGGTCGTCTCTGGCCAGATGCTCGTCAATGGGCGTCAAAGAGATAGTGGTTTCCAGCGAAAGACCGGGTATGTTCAACAGTCAGACCTGCACCTCGCTACTTCAACAGTTCGTGAGGCGCTCAATTTCAGTGCTCTGCTCCGCCAACCCAAGACTACGCCAACCAAGGAGAAGCTAGCGTACGTTGACGAGGTTATCAAGCTTCTCGAGATGGAGGCTTATGCGGATGCTGTTGTCGGTGTGCCTGGTACGTATCGTTGCCTACGTTGATTGGAAACCAGAACATTGATTGTGGTACTAGGGGAGGGCCTCAACGTCGAACAGCGAAAACGTCTGACTATCGCAGTGGAGATGGCTGCTAAGCCTGCCCTGCTACTTTTCCTTGACGAGCCAACAAGTGGACTAGACAGCCAGACAGCTTGGGACATATGTAATCTCCTCCGAAAACTTGCAAATAACGGTCAGGCAATCCTGTGTACCATCCACCAGCCTTCGGCGATACTGTTCCAGTCCTTCGACCGTTTGTTATTCCTCGCTAGTGGTGGACGTACCGTCTACTTCGGCGACATTGGTGAGAACAGCAAAACATTGACTAGCTATTTCGAAAAGAACGGGTCTAGACCTTGCGGCGTCGAGGAGAATCCGGCAGAATGGATGCTTCATGTTATTGGGGCTGCTCCGGGAAGCCAAAATGACATCGACTGGCCTCAGGTGTGGCGAGAATCTCCAGAAAAGCAGAATATTCGGGAAACCTTGACCAAGATGAAGGATGATCTAAAGCACCAAATAGTTGACGACGATTCGACGGCCTTGCGTGAGTTCGCAGCCCCACTTAGTGTCCAATTCTTTGCTGTCAGCAAGAGAGTCTTCGAGCAGTACTGGCGTACGCCCTCTTATCTGTACTCCAAGGTCCTTCTCTGCGCTGGTACAGCACTCTTCATAGGTTTCTCCTTCTGGGATTCGCCACTCAGCCTTCAGGGTTTACAGAATCAGCTTTTTGCGATATTCATGTTGATGACTGTGAGTTACCTACCTCCTCCAAACACCCTCCATCCGCATCAATGCCGCGATAACTTGATGACCCATGAACTACTTGTACTCGAGATGACTGCCTATGGGCTGGCTGTGCCCACTTGTGCGCCTATTTTGCAGGACAAGCTTGAGCCGGCGCCCGTTGCTTGGTCTTGTTACGAAAGATGAGATTAGCTTCTGCTGACCGCTCATCCAGATCACTGGGAACTTAAATCAGCAAATCATACCACAGTTCGTTGCTCAACGAGCCCTCTACGAAGCCCGAGAAAGACCCTCCAAGACCTACTCGTGGAAAGTATTCATCGTGTCTCAAATCCTAGTGGAACTCCCATGGAACACCCTCATGGCTGTTATCATCTACTTCTGCTGGTATTATCCCATCGGCATGTATCGAAACGCCATTCCTGAGCATCAAGTTCACGAACGTGGCGCGCTCATGTTCCTGCTGATAATGGCTTTCTTACTGTTCTGTTCGACCTTCGCCGATATGTGCATAGCCGGCATCGAAAGTGGAGAAACGGCAGGCAACATAGGCCAGCTGCTATTTTCTCTCACGCTCGTCTTTTGTGGGTAAGTTGGAGCTCTTACAGTGCTTTGCACGGGTTCGAGAGATGTCTGACTCTGACTATGCTATAGTGTCCTTGCCGGTCCCTCCGCTCTACCCGGGTTTTGGATCTTCATGTACCGGGTGTCGCCATTCAATTATCTTGTAGATGGCATGCTCTCGACAGGTGTCGCCAACACCAGGGTCACTTGCGCGTCATACGAATACAGTACGATCCAGGCCCCTGCTGGGCAAACCTGTGGTCAATATCTCCAAAATTACATCAACGTTGCAGGCGGCTACGTGCTAGATCCGAATGCTACCCAGAATTGCCAATTTTGTGCCGCTTCGTCCACGAATGTGTACTTAGCACAGGTCAGCTCAAGCTATTCGCATCGATGGCGGAATTTGGGGATCATGTGGGCATTCATCATCATCAATACCTTGGCAGCTTTGTTCCTGTACTGGTGGGTAAGAGTACCGAAGAAGCAGAAGGTGCAGGATATACCGGTCGTGGATCCGGCGTCGCGGGTGCAAAGTCATTCTTCGAAGCCAACATAGATTATTCAAGGTATTGGTTGTACGGCTGTAATATTGGTGTCAACGGTTAGACTTGAATTAGCAGCAGCTGGATAGTAAACTACATTAATTGTTGATTGCACCCGAATCTTCCCTCAATCTATAGCAGGCTTGAGGAAGCAAGCCATGCGGCAGCAGGGTGCTCCGATGAGCGGCTTGCCTGATGGAATAATGCTTCGCAGGCTTGAGAAATGTTCTGGCAGCACAGTACCGAAATTATCCAAAGCTCGACCAGTGGCGACTCAATACAAAAGTAAAGCAAATTGTTGGGGGACAGCATTTTGCTTTCGAGACCCCAAAGAAGCAGCGAAAACAAGCGATAAGATAGACTTACCTAGAAATGGACACTAAGCATGCCCAATGCTACAGACGCATATCGGGGATTTCACTACTCAAACACTGAAGCACTCTATAAGACGGTTGTGACAGTACTTCAGAATAAGTATTTGGGGGAGGTAACCCTGTCTGTTGCTGTCCTGCCCCTGTCCTCATTTTGACAAATTATCACTGCTTGAAAAGCGTCCCGTCAGTAAGAACAGTCTTTGATCAAGCTCTGACTCAAGAGTCAACAAGATAACCATCATTGAAATACTTTAACATCAGGAGGTTATGCATGCCTACAGAATACGATTGCTACTAGGCGGCTATGTCTACCCGAGTGCCGTGGCAGCTCGCGGCCGAATTCCGCCTTGCCCTTTGATGGGCCCACGATACCATTTCGATGTGGGATTCAAGAGGTCTATAATACTGCTTCCATCACTTGGAAGCATTTCAAGTCCATCAAAATCGGACTCGAAGCTGCCACCCTCCTATTGAAGTCGGACTTGGAGCCAGGAATGGCGCAACCAAGCGATGAGAGCCATTGGGAGGTGGAGGAGCTGGGCATAAAGATGGTTCTGATCTCTACTCGGGCACTCTACATGTGCCGCACAACCATGCCTGAGAAGTCGTTCGACAAGGTTATGAGCTTCACCAAGATAATGGTCGAGAAGACCGAGGCAAAGCGCGACGTCCGGCAAGTCATTCGACTTCCCCCTTCTCCTTCCCTCTGAAGTGTCACTGACCTGCACCGAAGCCTCTCTATCGGACAAAATGCTGAGCTGTGGGGCCTCTACTGCGAGGTCTTCGACATTGCATATCCAGTTATCGAACAAGAGTTCTTCGATCCAGAGGAGGTGAATCCACCTGGCAATAATGCGCAACCTACGACGGCAATGGCTCTGAAAGATACCGTACTCTTAAAAGACTTGGAACGTCTCAACGATCTCTTGTTGATCGCAAGAAACATACTCGCATCAACAAAGCTCGCCCAAAACTTGATGGGAGACAAGGGCTTCGACCAGCACGTGATGAAGGTCATAGATCTCTGCGTTCGCGTTACAGCACGACAATATGAGGGCGAGGAGCCTGGCAATCGTACGGAGTCGCAACTTGCGCTGCTCAACGCATCGTGTGAGTTGGTAACTGCTTTAGGGAACCTTGGGGATGCAAACTAATTCTTCTCGTGATAGTCAAGAAGATCCTTATCACTAGCCTCCAGACGCTCTACAATTTTATTCAGCACAACGAGAAGCGCAAGCTCCTGCTGTGGTTAGACCTGTTTGCCAACTCCAAAGCTGCCGACAGTTATTTCAACGGCAAGGCCGAAGCTCCTAATGGCCAAGGCGTCATGGCAGTTGGTAACTCGGAGATAGTCGTCAGCAAAGAGATGGTGAAACAAAAGGTAGAGAAGACAGCTCTGGATGTCGACAAGATCATGAAGACTGCATTGAGTGCTGTGCAGAGCTCTGCGCAATCTCAGCAACAACTTCCCACTGACGAAGCTGCTCGTATAGCCTCTCAAGTCATGAGCACGGTTGATGGGCTATACAATTTGACGCTCGACCAGCGTCGCAAATCGCCTGTTGAGGGTGCTGAGTATCAGACGCAAGGCGAAACAGCTGGTCAAGAGAAGCCCGTGGCCCCTTCGATCGGTCAAGTACAGAACCAGTCCTGGAGTTGGAGTACATTGCCCGATCTCACTTTGTATGATGCTGACCCACACAAAAACTCTGCCAAGCCCGAAGATCTCAAGGCAGTCCGCACCCCTCAGTCAGCGGCCGTCACCCTTCAAGCAGCCAAGGATCAGCTGATGGCTCGACTTCAAGACACCGCAGGTCTGGTAGCCGATGAGGTGCCATACAGTGGCTCTGAGAACGGCAACGCGGGGGAAGCCGAAGGCTCAGATGCACCAGCGAAAGGCAATGTCGATGATGACGATGACGAGGAAGACGACGAGTACCACGGACCTGGCGATCAAGAGCGTGGTCTTCTTACGGACATCCCATTGGTACTTTCACCCCAGGAGATCGAAGCGCTTCCGCTGATCCTTCAGCTTGGTATTGTCAGCGGTCTTGAAGGGGATAAAAAGAGCGCTGGCGGTAGCGAACCTCAAGACATGCAGGGTGTCAGATGCAACATACTACTGGCACAAGAATCGGGTCGCAACCTTCTACGAGAACTACTAATCTTTATCGCTGCTTGGGATCTGCAGGACAACGAATTCTACTTCAAAGTGATGATGCAGATCATGGAGGCGATCCTCGAGAACGGACTCATGCCCTTTGCCTATCAAGCCTTCGGCGAGGTGAAGGACATCGTATCCCCCGCTCAATCGATGGTCATCAAGATCCTGACCCAGATATTCCGCAGCAAACAAGGCATCTCACCAGCGACGAGTACGTCAGGACCATCAACTCATCAGAAAGAGCCGCTCACCCGCGTCGATCTCCTTATCGTCAAATACATCTTCACAATCTTCCGCCAATGCATTATCCCCGAAACATGCGCCCTCATCTACCTCCAAGGCCAAATCCGAGCCGGCGCCGCCCTGCCGGAAGACTTCCCCTTGAACCTTTGGGACATGGAACGCGTCTACGAAGGTGTCTACCAATTCCTCGAGTTCTTCGCCGTCCTCACCGAGAGCGAAGACTGGAAAGGTCTCCTGGTCGAATGGGAAATCGTCAGCGAGCTCGTCACTCTCCTCCGCGAGCTCGACGCCAGCATCCCCAAAGCTCCACTCGGGCCCCTCCCCCAGACCGCTGGGGATCTCGAGCTCGAGCACGCCGAGCTAGCGAGCCCCTCTCCCCAGCCCGGCGCCGCCCCCGTCGCCGTCGAGCGCCCCTACGAAATGCCCGCCCCGGACCCGCATCCCCCTCCCGCCGCCCCAGCACCGTACTCGCTCCCGCCCTCGCCCCCGCTCGAAACGCAGGAGCCGTCCGACTTCGAATGGCGCAACCTCAAGAAACTCGTCGTCCTCGTGCTCAGCAGCCTGGTCTGGAAGAGCACCACGGTCCAGAACCAGATCCGGCAGTACGGCGGCGTGGAGATGATACTGCAGTGCTGCAACTTCGACTCGAACAATCCGTATATCCGGGAGCATGCCATCATGTGCTTGAGGTTCTTGCTGGAGGGGAACCGGGAGAACCAGAAGATTGTGGGGGAGCTGGAGGCGAGGAAGACGGTGCCGGATGAGGTGCTGGATGCGAGGGGGTTGGGGGAGACGTACGTTGATGGGGAGGGGAAGGTGGGGTTGCGGTTGAAGGAGTCGGGGAATTGGAAGGAGGTGCAGGGCTTAGGCGATGGTGATGAGGGGATGGAGTTTCGACGACGAAGTGAGAGATGATGGGATACGTTGGCGACATCTGGCTCCAGATTATTGACGTCCACAAGGCATAGCGTGGCATGCGTGGAGCGCGGCGTTGGCTGGAGATACTATGGAAGATACCCTGCGAGAACCATTACCCGGTAGTACTCGTGCATTAGATGGCTAGGTATTTTAGTTATATTCAGCCTTTCAGGACTGTGTGCTGGTTTGAGGTTGTGTCGGTGGGGCAGAAACTCGTTGATAATTACTCACAAATACCTGTACCGCTTTTCAAACATTCGATGATGGATTCCATATTCTACGAAGCCAATAGAGGTTCATATATGTAACACTCCCAGCCCAATGCTCGGTCTTATATCCAACGATATCAGACTCCTGGAGCGATATGCATAACCACCCTGTTTCGCAAAACTTCGACCATTCCCCTGTCCAATCATCCCCGACCCTCATCAAAAGTAATGCGCCCCACCCGGCCCATCATATCTCGTCTGCTCACTCGGTGCCTGATATCCAAACGCACCCACCTCAATCGGCTTCTGCACCTTGTAGGGTCCCTGGCTATCACTATTCTCCCGCGAGAATTGACTCCGCACACCCATGAATTCATCGTCGTCAGGCGCGATGCCGGCTGAGCCGTAAAGTTCGGCAGAGTAGGGCACAGTGCGCTGGCTGCTGATGTCGGCGTCGTAGTGCTCCGCGGGGTTCGGGGTATTGGTGAAGGGCGAGGCGGACCGCTCGATGGGGTGTTTGATGTCGAGCATGGGGTTGTAGACGCCGGAGGCGGTGGTCAGGTGGTGGGTACGGAGGTCGAGGAGGGTGAGGAAAGCGGTTGTTAGGCTAAGGAGGGGGATGTTAGCGACTCTGAGGGGAAGGCGGTTTGGAGAAGGGAAGCGAGTTTGGAGAGGAAGAAGGGAAGAGGAGAAGATGCGTACAGGGCTGTGACGGTGAATGCGGTCATGGCTTTGTAGAGACGGCACACCATGATGCCGGCGTCGTTGTGCCATGTTGCGGGTACGCAGCGGTGGCCGAGCGTCCAGCTTAGGTTCCAGGTTAGGAGCGTGAGGCCGAGGACCCAGAGGAGTATGAGGGCGGCATTGCTGTAAAGGTTGTATTTGGGGGAGAGGGTGCGGAAGGTGTAGAAGACGCTTGTGACGAGTATAGCGACAAGGGTGAGGAGGGAGACAGTGAGTAGCTTCGGTCATAGGTTAGCGATTTCGATCAGCAGACAAGATGAAAGTGAGGAGGGTACATACGACGATGAAGGTCCAGGGGAGATAGATGTTCCCAACATGCAAATGGTGGCAGAAGAAGATGAGCACAGTCGAGACGATGACGGTGGAGACAAGTTGGGCAAGTCGGAGGAGGTGGAAAGCGAGAGGCGGGTAGTGAGATGGCTGCTTGGAGAACCGGTCTCTTGCCATTGCAAAAGTGCGTTGAAGCGAGTGACTGCGGAATTCAATTATTGCACCAGCAATGGTATGCAATGGAATGCCTCCTCCGAGGAGCAATCAAAAATCTGCGAAGGTGGAGCAGGGAAAAGGATGGACGATAGGAAGGAGCGCGGTAGAAGGATTCGCCTTAATCGCGCCAGGGGTCGAGATGTCTTCAGCCGCATGCTACGACGCATGAATGAAAGAAGTACTTTACTTGTTTCACATCCGCGAGTCTCGAATGCCCGGCCTGCACTTTACGCTCAAGAATGGAAAAACATCAGTCCGTGGAAGGGATTATGGTCCCCAGTTGCCTCAGTTCTCAGAGTGAAGTTGCCAAGCCCCTGGCGGGTTGGCATGCTAAGTCGCTGACTAACATCAGGAGCGCTTTCACTGAGCCCAAAACCTTTGATTACGAGCCCAAATTGCGTAATATTTGATAGAGTACGCAAGAAATGCATTCTTGGCACGAAATTAGAGTTTAGCGTATTATAAACGTGTTATCTTAGTATTTCTATTATAGATATGCCGTTTTAGAGTCTCTTGTCCTTTCTACGAAATTAACGCTTGATATGTAAAACAATAAAAGCTCTCTTTTCTATTATCTACTTAATGCGCATGATTTCCTTAATTGTTACTAAGCACATATTTTGCGCAGTACATTTGTAAGCATATTTGAGGAAATCTCGATAGAGACAATCCTGGCGTCAATTGCGCAAATGTTTAAATTTTGTTATTTTTGTCACTTTTTACGTTTGATGCTAGCTGTTACGGGATTCTCCCAGAGATATGCAGCCTAGGGTCTGCATAGGGTTAGAGTCTTGGCAGGCGCACTTAGATATCCTGCCCGGGATTACATAGATGGCTCCCTAATTCAACGATTGCCACCAGAACCACTGCTTACTGCATTTACCCTCACACTAGCACAACAATACAACGTCAACTTTTGTATATATAGACTTTGCTCGACGCTTGTGTTAGGGATCAGTGGATCTAATGCAGATGTGGTGGGTAAAGTGGATGGATTGATAACTATCTCAGGTGCCTAGGGCAGATATCTATGAGATGCCACGGGGATAAGCTCTAAAGCCGGCGCTAAGCCTAATCAGGCAATGGTGCCGCAAGCCTCCATGGAATCCGTCCGTAACAGCTTGATTCTCAATTAAACTAGCGACAACGCACAAAAAATCAACTAGTCTATATTGTTGTAATGTTGACGTAATGCTCGTTTGTATATATTATAGAAATCTTAACTTTGTAACTCGAAGTTGTATATAAACGCACCAAAATAACGCGATTCGATCAAAAAAACAGAGTTTTGGATTTAGACGTGCCGCTGGAAGGCTTCTTGTCAACCCGAAGGGACTTGGCGTTTGCATTATGTTGTTGACTAATCCAATAAATACTTCTACGCCGCAATTGCCTCAGTTCTTATACGTGTCGCGCCAAGCCCCTTCGGGTTGACGACTAACAAGCAGCCTTCTAGCGACACGTCTGAGCCCAAAACCCTGTTTTTTAGATCAAATCGCGTTATTTTGGTGCGTTTACATACAACTTCGAGTTACAAATCCAAAATTTCTACAATATGTACAAACAAACATTACGCCAGCATTACAACAACGTAGATTGATTGATTTTTTGAGCGTCGTCGCTAGTTTAATTGAAAATCTAGTGTTGAACAAAGCCTATATGTACAAAAGTTGACGTTGTATTGTTGTGCCAACATCAAACGTAAAAAGTAGTAAAAACAACAAAATTTTAATTACGTGCGCAAGCGACGCCAAAACTGTCTTCGTCGAGATTTTCTCAAACATGCTCTTAATTATAGTGCTTAACACATATGTTTAATAAAAAATAAGAAAATCAAACACGTTGTGTTAATAATAAGAAAAGAGAGCTTTTTACGTATCGTGCAAGTAATGTTGAAAAAGAAGTTTCTGCGACGGGCACGAAAGCTATTAAGATTATTTCAAAAACGCCAAGATAACACGTTTATAACACGCTAAACTTTAAATTTGTGCCAAGAATGCATTTTCTACGTATTCTATCAAATGTTACGTAGTTTGGGCCCGTAATCAAGGGTTTTGGGCTCAGACGTGAAAGCGCTCCTGATGTTAGTCAGCGACTTAGCATGCCAACCCGCCAGGGGCTTGGCAACTTCACTCTGAGAACTGAGGCAACCCCGCAAGCCTGAGCATGGGCAGAGTGCTGACAGTGCAGACTCGCGCGTTCCGTCCTGTTCGAGCTGCTTACGTCTACTACCGCGGCCCCTTATATTCCAGCACCAGGGCTGGGGCTTTTCGGAATGGGCAGGAAGGTCCACCTGGCGTCCATCGTGGAAGACGTTCCCTTTCCTCCCTAATCCCCTACACGCCACCAGACCTTCGTCTCGACAGGAACAGTTCCATCAGTGGTCGGAACATCGAGCGACGACGCTGAGATGGATATTGACTATGCATCCAACCTGGGTTGGCACGAGGGTGAACAGCAGATGCATCATATGCTTCACGTACCAGCAAGAGAGAATCCAACTTCTCAAGGGCTTACGCCACATGGTGTACGAATCCTCCATATGTCTTCTTTGCTAGCATTGGCGACGTTGGATGACCGAGGGCGGCCGGTAGGTTTCCTTCTTAGTTATCTTTTAAACCCTTTTGAGCCTTTCAAGAGCCCTGAGACAGACCCAGCGAGCATCGGCTCGAAAGACATGTCTGGTACTCCGATTGCCTATTTCTAGGAAGGAAGGCTGACTACGAAAGTATATAGTGGACAACTCTACTAGGTGGGCAGCCAGGCTTTGCACGGTTGATAGGCCAGTCGGTCATGGGCGTCAGGGCTCTGGTAGACTCAGAATACGACCCGGTTCTGAAGCTTCTCGTTAGCGGCGAACATGGCAGAGAAAACATGCATAGTGTCGCGGATGGACGTCTTGTGTCCGCCCTCGCTATCAATTTGGCAAACCGGGATAGGGTGAAGCTTGCTGGCAGAATGGTCGCCGGGGCACTTCAACAATCTGAACCGGGGTCGCAGCACAAAGACGGAGTATCCGAGTTGCAGATGGCGTTCGAGGTGGAGCAGAGCTTGGGTTGCTTGATGTCCCCGTCCTCTTGGGTTGCCAGCTAACGTCTTGTAGCCAATTGTCCCAAGTATCTGAACAAGAAACGGATCTTCCCATCAAGACCGCACCCTGATTTGCTATTTGATACGCTTCCTTTGAACGAGTCAGCTGCTGGTCTTATTGCCAGAGCCGATTTGTTCTTCATTTCATCATCCCACCAGGGAACCACCATTGGAACTAATTACAGAGGCGGGCCGCCGGGTTTTGTGCGCGTCTTGGTCAGTAATGACCTTACCACCTCTCTTGTATGGCCAGAGTACTCGGGCAATCGGTTTTACCAGACTTTAGGGAACCTGAAGACTACGCCTCGGGCTGGGCTGGTGTTTCCTGACTTCGAAACTGGGGATGTGCTATACCTGACCTGCACAACCGAGGTTGTCATCGGTAAAGATGCTGCCGCTTTGCTGCCACGATCTAATCTTCTCGTAAAGGCCAAGATCGATGCAGCACGCTTCGTAGGCCAAGGTTTATCTTTCCGAGGCCAGCCGGGTGAACGGTCTCCGTATAATCCTCCTGTACGTTTCCTCGCCGGCGAAGGTCATCACTTTGATGCCCAGACAAGCAACAACAGTGTGGCTTATGCAAAGCTGATCGGAAAAGACGTTTTGACACCTACCATCGCACGTAAGTAAACCTCTCACTATCTGTTAGAGGCTCACCCTCACTCTCAACGGACATGTTGCCCTTTTCTGAGGATACCAAGAAACCTGATACATGTCTTAGCGACATATGCACTGATAGACCTGTTATATGAATTCACGTCGTGACTGCTTAAGTAACGCTGACCCCGAAAACTATCTAGGTTTGAAATTTAGCATAAGTGATCCTGAAACAGCAGGACGATGGAATCCCGGGCAATATGTGGCTCTAGCATTCGAGGACGAGCTAAGTGCAGGTTACAGCCACATGCGGGATGACGATCCTAAGAGCCTTAATGACGACTATGTGCGGACTTTCACCGTGTCGTCCTCAATGACGGGCCCAGATTCCCATCACAATGAGTTCGAGATAACCATGCGCAACGTGGGCGAGGTCACGCGGTTTCTTTTCCGACAACAAGTTCGTTCCGGGTTGGAGGTACCATTGAAAGGCTTCGGAGGCACTTTCACCATCAGTCAAAGTTCCACAGAGACAATACAATTTGTTGCAGGCGGCATCGGTGTAGGTTATCATTTCCGAGCACCTTTTACCCACTTTTGAGTGTTTCAAGAGCTTTGAAATATGTCCAGCGAGCATTCGCTCGGAAGACATGCGTTATGGCTCCATCCACTAGCTTCAAGAGGGAATACTGAATCCGAAATCAATTAGATCACGCCGATACTTGCGTACCTACCACATCTGGATCTGAAACATCTCAAACTCTACTGGACGATCAACGTACAAGACGTTGGCCTCGTCGTGGATACATTCGGACAGCACCCTGCGTTAGCATCCTCGACATCCCTCTTTATCTCAGGTATTACGGAGAACAACAACGTGGAGGCTAAAGCTGTTGTGGCGGAGCTCGAGCGCTCTGGGGCCTCGGTGTCAACTAGACGCATGCAGGTTTCAGACCTTCAGGGAGAGCAGAACACTTCGTCAAAATGGTATATCTGCACCAGTACAGCATTCCGACAGACACTCATGGCTTGGCTATCTGGCAGACAAGTTTCGTTCGAGGACTTTAATTACTGACCCGCTAAGACTCGCACACTTGCGCATAGTCAGGATTGTTGGCGGATATATGTTTCCCAAATATTGCCTCACACATTCTCAGTCTAAGTTTACTGCCGCTCTCCTCTCCGATACGTGACAACATGATTTCTACTCACCCCCCCTTGGAAACTCTCATCCACTGAGCATGCTGTTCCAATTCTACGGATGGATTGATCGATCAGCTGTCTATCTTGGTTACCAGCATCAATCCGCCCGCAGCACAGGAACATCTAAGTCTATCACGCAATGGCAACAGTGTTCTTCTCCGTCCACATGCCCCTTGATGTGCACATTGGGGTTTGATATCAATCGGTCACTCCCAGCGTGAAGTCATCGCAGTCTGTTTTACTAATTCTCAATCATCATTTCGTACCCAACCATAAAAAAGCTCTTTGGTCGCATGTGGACCGTCGGTATTCGAATGAGATCATAATGCTTGAACACTTCGGCATTGTCCTCTTAGCACTGTACGAGCCCTGTCTCGCAAGGACCTACATTTGTCTACCTCCTTACTAGATAAGCTACACTTTTCAGATGACGTTGTTTTTTCGTTGAAGAAGAGCACATGTCAATGGTCCAGCTTTTTCCATTGGTCATGGTAATTCAGGTTCTGCGACTGGAACTCTCGGTGAGTGCGTGCGGCTCAAGACGTGCTCCATGCGATAGCCGACCCACGATCCAAGCACGATCTTCGATCGTGGTCCCAAGCCTTGTCCATCTCCCTATATGCGCCATTTTGCTGAGGAAGTACTTGCATGATGGCCTACCTTTGCATTCCCGTTGCCAAGAGTATTTGATCCGCGCGACGGACATTCCTGCCTCATGGTCCATGTTAAGCTACTTTAGCATCTTCGGTGGGTACTACTACCGATAAAGTAGGCATCCTTCCTTGGACCAGCCAGGCATTATCCGTCTATGGCGCATCCCTGGTCACGGGTGTCGGAGTTAATGGAAGCTAGAATATTCAACTACCGCGTACAAGGATATCGCCAAGATCAACTTCAGCCGATTTCTGGTCCAGAGGTTAGACGACGATTGGCGCCACCCAATAGACGAGGTCATTTTCCGCCGTCTTCCTCTGATATCGTATAAGACTCTCAGGTGGCGAATGCGTCTCTACAATCTTTACTACCCAACACAACTGGCAATACATACAATCTGCACCACGTCATATAATCGGTCGCTCAGCAGGTCATACCAACATTGAAACTTAAGAACATATCAAGCCAATATGCGTGCTCTCCTACCGTCATCCATCCTACTAATGGTGGAACTCGCGGCCATTTCGACATGTGCTCCATTCGCAACCCCTGATTTGCCGGTCAATTACGCCGCTGGAGTGGATTTGGGCTCGCTGTTACCAGGCGTCGAACCAGCGCAAGCGCAAGCGGTAGCCAGTACCAGTGCAAGCAGTACCAGTTCAAGCAGTACCATTTCGAGCAGTACCAGTCCGAGCAGTACCAGCTCGAGGATTACCAATTCGAGCAGTTCCACTTCGAGCACTATCAGTTTGAGCAGTAGCCGTCACAACAGCACTTTGACCTCTCATACCTCGACTGCAACGACTTCGACGGCTTCGACGGCTTCGACGACTTCGACGACTTTGATCAGCACTACCAACGGCTATCGGCATTTATAATCCCATCGCTAGCTATCGCTATACCCTCTCCCGTGGAGCACCGGAAACAGCAACCTCTGGCGCCGTGCAACCTGCGCATGATCTGAGCTCTACTTGCTGTTACATTCTTAGCAAGCACTGCTAGCATCGACCATTCAATACCTTCTCCCTCGTCGTGATCTACATCAGAACTCGATCTTATCCGACTTCTTGTATATACAGCTTGCTTTGCACATACGTTCGGCATTTTGCGGTTTCGCACTTCACCATAATCTATTTTAATTTGCCATTTGGCTCTTTTGGACGAGATCTATGGAAAAAAAAGTATTGAGGACGGCTTTCGCCTCGAATCAGATTGAGATCCGAGAGGGCTGATGGATGGTTAGGAAGGACGATGGTGTTGGCTGCTGCTTTAGCAACGAGGAGCAACCCAGGGGATGGCTTGCAGGTGGGATACTCTCAGAGGGTCCAGCTTGAGTGAGTGAGTGAGGCATGGAAGGGAGAGCTGAGCATGGTGACTGGGAGAGCGCGGCGAGGGTCTGGGCACTTCAATAGCTTGCTCCAATTGAACAGCATATTCCATAGCTCGATCTAGTCATGCATGCATATGCTCATACTACGTCGCAGACTGGACTATGGTAATTCCAATGTAATCCTGCTATCAGTTACCACAATCACCAGCAATAACCTACTGTGTCTGTGGCCACAATAATTATCGAATTCACTATTTTCAGATCAAGGTGGTCTGAATGCGAGACTTGGTAAAGCCAGAAACATGAACTAAGGTACGGACGAAAGTACTTGGTACTCTCATGTAGGGCTGTGCTAGTAAACGAGACGCTAATGCAGGGCGCCTTTTCCCCTTCGGGCCGAGAAGTATTCCTCGTAGCTTATTGGCTGTAGTACCTAGAACCTTACCTGTCCTTCAATGCTCGGACGTTACAGCTTTCCTCCACTTGAAGTCAGTCTCAATCGCATCGTGGCACAATGTCACTTCAAGTACCACATCGCCAGGCCAATGGCACGAGCAATACGTCCACTAAAGCCGTGATACTCGTAAGCTGCTCACCTACACTCAACTGAAAGAAGCTTACCCAAAACGCTAGGTCGGTGGTCCGTCGCGAGGGACACGATTTAGGCCACTTTCTCTGGATGTACCAAAGGTAAGCAACATCAGATTGACTCGGGAGTTCTCGTTCTGACCGCATCAAGCCCCTGTTCGACGTTGCTGGCCATCCCATCATTTGGCATTGCCTGCAAGCCATTGCGAAAGTTCCCGGAATTCGTGCGGTAGATGTGATTGGCTACTATGAAGAGAGCGTCTTTCGAGACTTCATCAAGGATGCAGCGCGTGAACTGCCACAAATCAAGATCCACTACCTGCGAGAGTATCAGGCGTTAGGTACCGCGGGCGGACTTTACCACTTCCGCGATGCGATCCTCAAGGGCAGTCCGGACCGCTTCTTCGTCATCAACGCCGATATTTGCTGTTCCTTTCCATTGAATGAAATGCTCAAGCTCTTCGAGGACCGAGACGCAGAGGCCGTGATACTGGGTACAAGGGTCAGCAACGAAGCAGCGACGAATTTTGGTTGTATTGTGTCGGATGCACACACTAAGCGAGTGCTACATTACGTCGAGAAGCCAGAGTCGCATATATCCAACTTGATCAACTGCGGCGTCTACCTATTCTCCACAGAAACCATCTTTCCTTCGATAAAGTCAGCCATCAAGCGCCGCTCTGATCGACCTCGGCTTGTCTCCTATCCATCGGCCGAGAATCTCGATTCTTCATTCTTCGCTGAGAGACTTGAAGACGGCGAGAAAAACGAGGTACTTCGGCTTGAGCAGGACATCTTGTCGGACCTTGCAGATAGCAAGCAATTCTTCGTGCACGAAACGAAAGACTTCTGGCGTCAGATCAAGACCGCTGGGTCCGCCGTGCCTGCCAACGCTTTGTACCTTCAGAAGGCTTTCCAATCGCAATCGGAGGAACTCGCCACTCCTTCAGCCAACATCCTGCCTCCCGTCTTCATACACCCTAGCGCGGAAGTGGACCCGACGGCAAAGCTTGGACCCAACGTCTCTATCGGCCCTCGAGCAGTCGTAGGCGCTGGTGTCCGTATCAAAGAATCAATTGTCCTGGAGGATGCGGAGATCAAGCACGACGCTTGCGTGCTGTATTCGATTATTGGCTGGAATAGCCGTGTAGGAGCATGGGCAAGAGTCGAGGGTACACCCACACCAGTTGGAAGTCACACCACGAGCATTGTTAAAAATGGTGTCAAGGTTCAGAGTATCACAATCCTAGGTAAGGATTGTGGCGTGGGTGATGAGGTTAGAGTGCAAAATTGCGTCTGTCTACCAAACAAGGAGCTCAAACGAGTACGTCGTTCAGTTGAAAAAATCATTTTACGATGTATGCTGATGGGCATTAGGACGTGACCAACGAAGTTATCATGTAGGCCGGGGCAAGAAACGCTTGCGTCTACCAACTGTAGCAAGGACCGCTCAGCTACACAAACAGCTGAGCTATGTCTCTAGGGTCGCAAGTTGTTCAGCTGCAAGCGGCACAAAGGCGGAAGAAGGACTGTGCCCATTGCCGTTGCATAATGCTGGGGCGTAGATAAACCGGATATTATGAGAAGCTACTTCAAATACCCCTTGCTTTAGCCGTGCTTTATCCAACCAGAAAGGCTCCCTTTATCAAACGGAATATCAACTAAGTACGAGTTGAGGAGTGAAAATTAGGTCTACACCTCGATTACATTACATCATTGGTGCGAATCCTGTATCCTCACTTCGTAGAGCGCGCCCTGTAAAGATTCTAGAAGTAAAGTACCTTCGTTGGGTCGCGTCCTAGCGCAAGAAGGTACCACACGAAAGCATGTGATTGCCCGTACAACCTTGGAAGTTCCGAAATATCAACTACCGACCACCCGTAGGAACATACGATACGATGTCGAAGAAGCGGCGTCGGGACCCGTCCACGATCGATACTCAACTAGTGGAGATATATGAAGACCTTACCAACGAAAGCGAGGTCATCAGGCTCAAAGCTGCAGCATCTTTGCTGTCGAAGTTCTCGCCTGCAAACTCACCTACCAAAGATCAGATCCTTGGAGTACTGACGAGGCTCATTCGAGGGCTTTGCAGTTCTCGCAAAGCAGCACGCTTGGGGTTCTCAATTGCACTCACCGAATTCCTCGTCCAAACGCACGGACGTCCGGAGAAGGACGTACAACCACAGCTTGATACTCAAGAAGTGATCGAGACACTTAAGAAGCAGACAATTGCCCAGGGCGATTCTTCTGGAAATGTACTGTTTGACTTGCTTAGCACTTCTGTACTAATTGAGTTGCAGGAGGCCAAGAATCACGATTTCGGGCGTCTTTTCGGTGCGGAAGCAGTCATCAAGTCTAGAGTAATTTTCTGCCCCAATACGAGCATTGAGCTGTGGACACAGATCCTTGACGTGATCTTGGAGCTGGGAGAGAAGAGAACATGGCTGCGCAAGGAATGTGGATGGGTGCTGTACAACGTGGTAGAGATACTGGGCAAGCACAATGATTACATTCAACTACTGGTCGACAAGATTTCCGAACATGGCTTTACGAAGACGCCTGAAGGAGTGGCGATTTGGCTAAGGGCGCTGTCAGTGTGGCCATCAGTGCGGTTCCCAGAGGGTTCATGGCACGGGAATGATCCTTTGCATCGCAAAGAGCTGAAGAACCTGGCAAACGTTCTTAGGGAAGGTCCGTCTAGCAAGCCTGGTCAACAAATTGAAGTCGAAACCGTTACACAGAAGGGCAATTTGTCGCCCGATCTACACTTTGCCTGGGAGGTCGTAATAGGTCGAGTGCTTGATGAGCAACGGTCCGAGGCTTCCGAACTTAGAAAGAAGACAAGAAATCCGACCTTCCATGAATTCTGGAATGAAGCTGTAGATGGTACGATGCCCTTCAAGTCGATCTTGCCATTGCTCATACTGAAACAGACGGCCTGTTTTCTGCTTCATCTACTGATCAGCGAAAATATTGGGGCTTAACATTATTCCAACGTTCGCTGCGCACTGTGCCAACAGATCTTCTTCCGGCTATCTTCAGCAATAAGCTGATGCGATGCCTCACAAACCAACTCGCATCCCGGGAGCGTTATTTGCATCCCGCTGCTCAGAAGGCTTTGAACTCTATCTATGCGAGGGTAGATCAGGACCCTTCCGCTACCATCATTATAATAAACGCCATGTCGAGATCACCCGATGGACCAATTAACTTTGACCAGATCTCGAGGACTAAAGTTGTCGAGAAGCTGCTTTCTCACGTTCAGAATTGTTCTCTACTTGAACTCTGTTCGCTGTTCTCGCAGCTGATCTCGAAAGCTAGCGAGCAAGACGAAAAGACTGCAACGATGAGCAAGCGGATGGTAGCTGACCAGTTAGTGTCTGTCGTTAGATCAAAAATGATAATCGCTAGTAACAAAGGTTCTAATTCATCCGAAACGGATGTGTTCATCAACCAGGCTTTGTCACTTCTTGCCAAACATGCGTATTTCGTTCATGGGCAGCACTCTTCGGCCTCTGTGCCTACCCTTGACACCCTGACAACAGCGTCATCGAGAGAGATGTTCCAGTCTAGAATAGCATCTTGTCTGGGCACTGTCCTTGCAAAACATGCAGAGCCAGCACAGTTTTCTTACAACCTCATTGCTTATATTCGTTCGGTAGAAGAAGAAGATAACCATCTGTATCTACCGTTCAACTCAGATGCCGCCGTCAAGAAAGTCATTGAGAAAGCCTGGTTGACTTTAACGAAAATCCATTCGAGAAGCAGTTCGGCACAAGGCTCTCGGAAGCGGCTTCTGAGTGCCTTCGACTTACTCTATGCCTTGACACTGTTACAAGTTTATGATGGCGAAGCAGAAGCAGTCGGTATACTCGACGAGCTTAAGAACACTTACGACGGTCTCCTCAAGCATAAGCAAGGATCCGATCAAGGCAGCTCGGATGCTCTGATTGAAATTCTACTAAGCTTTGCATCCAAGCCTTCCTTGCTCCACAAGCGCCTGGCCCAGGAAGCATTTTCGGCTTGCACATCGGACGTCAGTAGCCGCGGTCTCGAGTCCACGATCAAGGTTTTCTACCCAATGCATGAGTGTGATTGTCAAGACGCTGGCTGACAATCACAGGTACTCGAGGCTAAGGAGAGTTTGGCCGGCCAGGAGGATATCTTCGATCGGGAAGATGACGAGAGTCAGGAGATGTCAGATGATGGTGACCTATCAAATCCATCAAATACATCAGATGTCAGTATGACCGAAGTGGGTCCAAACAATGGGGATGGGGATGACGCTGAAGACTCGTCTGCCGAGGACGATGGCGGCTCTGATGACGGACCTGATGATGAATTGGCTGCATTCGATGCCAAGCTTGCACTTGCCTTGGGCACGCGATCAGCAACCGACGATCTGACTGCTGACGACAGCGAGGGGTCTTCCGATAGCGACATGAACGATGAGCAGATGGAAGCACTGGACGAGCACCTTGAGAAGGTCTTCCGAGAACGAAAAACCCTTGCAAGCAAGAAGAACCAGAACAAGGATGCCAAAGAAGCCATTGTTAATTTCAAGTGCCGGGTCCTAGAGCTTCTTGACATCTACGTCAAGCAAGAGCATACAAACGTTCTCGCTCTAGATCTCCTCATACCTCTCCTGGATGTCATACGTACTACGAAGAGCCCTCCAGTATCTACTAGGTCCTGTGACTTGGTGCGCAACTACTTCAAGCTCTGCAAGCCAAATGATGTGCCCTTGACTGCAGACACCAACGTCCCGATCACGCTCCTGAGGGAGGTTCATGGGCTGGCAGGTAAAGAAGGCTCAAATGCTTACGGAGCAGCTTGCAGCCACGCTAGCCTGTTACTTGTCAAGATACTTGCTGCTAAGGACCGGGAAAATTTACGGTTGATCGAGTCGATTTACGGAGAGACACATCAAGCATTCATGTTGGATTCGAAGTCAAAGGTAAAGCCATCATTCTTTACGGATTGGCTGAACTGGAGTGTCTCGGCTCGCAAAGCATAACGCTTTCCATACGGGACAGTCATGGGAGACTCGCAGAGGGGAGTTGGTACTGCTCCAAACACCCAATCCTCGAACAAAAAAAATCGTTGGAGAATGTAGAGAATATCGCCGCTGCTGTATCCCATGCGCCGGCACGAGGCACCTTTCAAGGGTTCATCGAATCCCATATGACTCCCAAGCCCTTCTGCGAGCCCTATTCTAAGGTTTTCGCTTGCGTGAGGCAGTTTGTTTGACGACTTGCCTCTTCTGCTACTTTATGGGTCCTCACTGGTAATTCGGTCCACCCATAATCCGTCATTGCGTTCTTTCATGAATGACAAGGATCAAGTGCATCAATTCGTGCCAGCGCAGGGAATTTTGCATTTGGTCGTCCACCTGGAATTGGAGGCGCTGAGAACACAGTCTCATACACCTACGGATTGAAGGACATCTAAGACGATGTTTTTCAGCCGATTACAAATGAAGCCTTCTGAGGTGTGCTTGCAACACTACTGACATTTGAGTTTAAGAGGTCCGCTACTGGATCATATGATCTCCTGTTACGCGCCCCTCGACGCGCATCCCTGTCTGTTTACTCTGCACGTCACCCGAGCGAAAGCGAAAACTTGGATTCGCCTCCGCCATCCACATGGGGAAAGACGGAGATACGTCCGCGGATGGCCTCTTCTGCATGGCGCGACTGTCGTCTTATTTTTCTGCCCGATAGAATCTCAACAACCTTCTGGTTCGAAGGCTTAAATGCTGTGAAGCCCGTCCGCATCATACTACTGCGGTTTGCTGTCACAAAGAAGCCTCCAGCAGGCTTTTAATGGAGAAGGCGTCCCACACGGGGATGAGGCCGACAATTTCCAGGCAAATGGCAGTTGCGGTCCAATTAGAATCCATGGCAGCAGTGGGGGAAAGTTGAAGCGCCTCTGTAACCCAGCAACAGGATCGAGGCTGAGGGGCGGCAAGGCTTTGAAACCAGTCCTTTTCTGGTGCACATAGACGGGCGCCAGGTGGGAGATTGCGTGATACAGCAATGACGAGACACTGGGCTAGCCAGGCCTGACATAGTGGTAAATCGATACACAACAGAGCTCGGAGCATTCCTCAGCTTTGCTTCAAGATGTCCAGAACCGCCACCAGATTCCAATAGACCCTCTATCTTCGATTAGTAAAGTATGCACGTTGCCTGTTCCTGAAGGATCGGCCGGACCTGCGTGTTAGGAATTCTCGAGACGCCCACTGCCAGCTCATCAGCACGTTGGCTCTGGGATGGTGAGGGATCGTCCCTGCTTATGGGTCTGCAGCCGTTACCGAAACGATCTAGAGTAGCCCTAGGAACATGGACCTTCTCCAATCGGCTTCCGGAAGGACCGTATCGCTTCCAGAGTTGGTCCGAAGCAGCAGCCTCGTGAAGGTTTGGGGGGCTAACCGCCAGACAGCCGCCTGGTGTCCCAGACTTCAGAGGCGGCTGGGAAGCCTATGCACTTTTGCGTGCAGTTTGCCCGTCTCTCATGCAGAAAGTGTTGACAAGTCAGGACCCATTGGAGGATTTGGGCGTGTAGATAGATTACGAACTGCAGGGAATAGAAGCATAAGTCATGTAGACCTGGGTTGATGGCTCGGTAACGCGCAGATACGCCAGTGAATTGCGAGAAGCCAGTTTTCGTGAATGGTGCAGGATGGTCAACGCCGTCTCGAGAACTTGGCTAGCCCCTCCTCCACCAATGCACCCAAACCCTACTTGTTGCCGGCCCAACATCCTATCCAACCTTGCTTGACCTTTACTCGGCCGCTCTTGCTTTCTCTTCTGCTTGGTCTATCATGAGCTTTGCTTCTCTTCAAATCTTTATTGCTCGCCATATTCTTTCTTCGGCGGTCGTTCCTCCCCGTCGAGACTTGGCCCAGAGTGGTGGATATTGGGGACCGGTCACATCCCTTCACCACGGCCCTCTCCTGGCTCTGGAAGTCTTCCCCGTCGATTCCTACACATCAATTGCAACATCCTTTACCAATAATAGCTTATGGTCACGAGCAATCCTTTATCTGGAATCCATATCTATTACAGACGCTGGGTGCTGAAAAGCGTCTGTCTCGCTCTCGCTGGGGAGTCCTTCCGACGAGAGGACTCAATTGATCTTGACTCACTGGCTGGACCGGGCTCTGATACTACTGAATCGTGCTCGCTCCACATTGTTACCGCCGGCCACCGTCATGATGGAGTTCTCGTCACCGTTGGCTACAATGCAACCGCAAGTACCACGGTACGGGCCAATTGGCGAAGACTGTTTGGGCTGGGGATATCCCTTCGATCAGAAAGACCACAATCGGAAAAAAAATCTCAATAGCAGCTTCAATTTCGAAGGTCTGAGTGTGAAGGAAGCTCCCAACGACTATTTCAACCACAAGCCTTTCCGAGGATCATCGCCGACCTCGACCCTCGTGGCAGACTTGTCCCAGAATCTCTTAATTGACCAGAGGTATGTATATAGTGCATCTTGTTAAGAGTAGCTGTGCTGACTATCCCATAGTCCTCGCAACCCAACGCCTCGACGAGCATTGTTTTCCACTTTCCAATCGGCCCGATGCAATGATCGTGGTTAGGCCAGCTAATGTACTAGATGGACGGGCATCCACTGACACGGGCACAGGGAAAACTAAGACCCCTCCAATCCCTTCGTCATCGCCTGGCCCAGCCAACGATCATATGGATATATCCCCTCTACCACACAAGCCTCCGTTCATACAACGCACCTCTGGCCTAACGCCGATTGGGTGTAGAGGTTTTACCAAGACCGAGAAAGACCCTTCGGTTTTTCCAGGAAATTCTTTTCTGCCAGCGTGTCTGCCAGTGTGGGTAGTGCTCTGGAACAGCTTGAAGATTGAGAGTCTGACAGTATTTCTAGGCGAAGGAAGTCATCGCTTTCGAGGCCTTCTTTGAGAAAAGGGGTTTCGACGACAGCTGTCTCACTGAATGCAGCCATTGTCGAGACTCAACATCCACATTTCAGCTTCGGGTCTGGTCTACCAGGACGCACGCCGCTGTTCGGAGTCGTAGAAAACCTCGCTTCTTCCCCGTCCCCAGAAAAGCGGCCCCAATCCGCTCACTCTCCACTACCAACGCTTATGGGCGCACCCAGAATAAAGCAGCCAATATCAGGCCTGATGGGACAGCTTCGCTCGGGGTCTCCGGCTGGTGGTCACATACGGAAATTCTCTGCTCCCAGCCAGCGACCACGGAAACAATTCCGTCGTTCATTGAGTATGGCCGCCACTCCTTCGGATATCATGAATGGAGATACAGCCAGCTATTGTACAGGATTAGACCCAATCAAAGACATCGACGATACTCCTCAACTACAGCTTCCGCATTTCAGGTCGGAGGACGAAGGTGTGCCCCGGATCAACAAGCACACCCTGGTCGAAGTACTGGACGGAAAGTATGGTCACTGCTATGACCGATCGGTCATCATTGATTGTCGCTTCGAATACGAATATGACGGAGGCCATATAGCGGGCGCAATCAACTTCAACAACAAAGAAGACTTAGCGTGCAACCTGTTTGAGTGTGATAAAACCATCGAGGCCAAGAAAACACTGCTAATCCTCCACTGCGAATACTCAGCTCATCGAGCGCCCATCATGTGAGTTGCCTTGTCGATGAATCAAAGTACCCACTAACAGATAGTCTAGGGCACAATTTGTGCGTCACCGTGACCGGGCAATCAACGCTCATTGCTATCCCTCGTTGAGCTATCCAGAGATGTATATATTAGATGGAGGCTACAGCTGCTTCTTTATCGATCACAGGCTCCGGTGTTCGCCACAAGAATACGTCAGCATGAAGGAGAAGGAGCACTTGGAGGCCCGAAGAAGAGGTCTCGGACGGGTAAAGCATGAGCGACAAAAGCTGAACCGTGCTAAGACTTTCGCTTTTGGTCAACACAGCCGGCAAGCAGACGACAGTCCACTTGCGTCTACACAACAGTGTACTCTCTTGATGGCGATGGATACAGCAGGCATAGACCCGCTGGACCTAAGGCCTCTCCTGTCGCAGCGCATCTGCACTTACTAAGTCACAGATAATTTACTAAGCCAATAAGTTGCCTATACCAGCATTACCGGCGCCGAGGTGTTGCTTGACGGCTTGAGACACGTCTCGGGTTTTTGGGGTGCGCGAAGGCAGTCTTTCACTACGTGGACCGGAGTTTCCGTTGCTTCCAAGCGCCAGTCATTGTTCCTCCGAAACTTTGTAGGATTATGGAGGCCTTATTTGGCTGCTCCATACATCACTGAGTCCGAATCTATTGAGCCTAGTCTTTGCAAATACCCGCCATATCAGAAACACCGCCGCCCTGTTGGCTCGGCTTCAGGATTGGAAGCTACGATACCAAGTCGTGTCAAGGCTGTCGATTCACGCTTACTAGTGAAGCCTGGCGGCGCTACAGCTATAGCTATAGCGCTCAAAGAAGAATTTGACTTTCACAGCATTATTCCGTTATCTGCTGAAAATCAGTCATTCAGGGCTTAGCAAATACCTTACAGCCAACTCAGCTCGACCACATCAGCCACGTCTGAGTTCATCATACGTTCACGCTGCGAGTTGTGTTGGCGGAACGGGGAGTTGCTGGAGGGGAGTCGAGCTTCTGTGCCTGAATTATAGCAATCAAAGTTGAAACTAAGTCCACTCATTCGCACGTGATAACATGTAGGCGCGATACATGTGACTCGAGATTCGAACGGAGGTTCCGTAAGACTGTTAACGACACTTTGCTCCAAGAAGTAATTGCGGCACTGAGACTGCGGAGAAACTGGTCTTCGTGGCTGCAGCTTCCACGCTCAGGAGGTTCCTTCGGCCTGATCCGGGGTTACAAAGATGAACCCTGAGTCGCTTTGGGACCGAGGCCATTTCGAGTGATCCTCGAACTCGGTCCAGCCATTGCAGCAGCCCTTTGAAACGTGCCTCTACCCACCTTGCACAAGGAAATTCCTGCATTGAACGAACCATGAACATTGATGATATCCTCGCCGAAGTCGACCATAACGGTCTACCCCAAGAGACTCGAGATCTTCAAGATCTGACCCGCGCCTGGGTCACAGAAAGAAGTGCGCCTGAAATCCTCCCGTGGCCAACATCCTTGATGGAGCGCGTCCTCGACAGGATACGACGGCAGGTGAGGCCACAGCTCATCCTCAAACCGTTCGTCAAGCGAATACTGACGCGCCGGCCCTCGCAAGCAAGATTGAGCTCGTCGAGGAGCAGACCGGCAACACGGATCCGAAAGCCAACTTCCGCCTCATAATCATACAGACGGAACTAGAGCGCTTCAAGTTCCTGGTGCGCTCGTTTTTGAGGGCCAGGCTAGCAAAGGTACGGTCATCCATACTCTCGCTTCCTCTCCTTCTATTGCCGCACGACCTGACAGCAGCCCCGTTCCCTTCCACCAGCTCGACGCCCACGCCCTCCACTACCTCCTCCACTCCCCCGCCACCTCGCGCCTCTCGCCATCCGAGCTCCAATACCTCCGCACGCATCAATCCCTCCTGCAGAACCACTACCGCTCCTCTTTCCTGGCGCAGTTTCCCACCTCATTACAAAGATTGGACGATACGACTGGGGGCATCAGCATGGTTGAGACCCCTGATGTAGATAAAGCCGTGTTCGTGAGGGGTGTCAGCGATGTGGACGAGCCGGTGTATGTGGAGGGGACGGATACGTATTTTGAGATGAGGAGAGGGGATGTGTATGTGGTAAGGTGGAGCGCGGTGAGGGGGCTGGTGGAGGCCGGGGAGGCAGAGCTGATTTGAGGGGGGCTGCGAAGGAGAATGTGTGGTTTGATGCTGAGAGTGGCGGACAGGGTGCGGAGGATGCTCAGGTCGCCATTGTGGCTTTACCCGAGACCGCGCCGATTATTCACGCATGCTGTGTCTATTTGACAGCCGTCTCCACGGTCAGTGCATCGGATCTGAGCACCGCCTCCGAAACACTTGTTATGCTTGATTATCACGGTACATCGGGCTCCCAGAAAACTGTTGAAAGTATGGTACCGGCATAACAAGGTCAGAGCTCTGCCTCCCTAAGATGCATTCCTCTGAGAAGGCTAAACCGAGAACTAGCAGATTTAGCCATCACATCTCTAGAGGGGGGAAGTCCAAGTGCAGCTCATCTACATGGTGGCAGGCACTAAGCCCGATCATGGCTGTGGTCGATCTCATAGGCAAAACGTCAAGCTATCGGACCGCTGATCTGCGCATATGGACGGGGACTTGATACAATCCAAGCAGGAGAGCCAAGTAGTACCCAATGCACCTTGAACGAGACATGTGGGATCCAAGCCTGAGGTTTACCAACACCTATCTGGATCTCCAGATATCTTCAGCTTCCGAAACACATACAACGAAGAATCTTCGTTTCTCTATACTCTTCTCTTCACATCAAGCTAGCATTCCGTGTCTTTCTAGATCCTATCTAAGTTTTCACATCCCATGTCACCTCTATCAGTCGAAATTTCCATTCCTGTATTCCATGTGCTAGTGTCACATGGCGACGTTTCCAGAAGGTTGACGCTGGAGGGGACTGTGTTGTTGCCCCTCTTGAAATGTCCTCCAGCTGACCTCTTCGTTCCCGATAATAGATCGTGGTACCAACTATCGGTTTATAGACCGCGAACTAGATGAATCATAGCGAGCGACATACAATCCATGCAGTATATAGTGTGGCCTTATCAAGATCGCTTGGGCCGTCATCCTCGTAATTTCCTCACCTCTCTGTAGCGGCCGCACTGTCGATTCTGCCTTCTGATGGTTGATACGTCGTCAGCTCTCTAGGGGTGCATCAGATGCGCCTTCATTCCACACGACTGTCAAATCCCCCCTTCTTCACAGTCTCAATAGCAACCATCCATGCTTTCTGAATGCAAATCCCAGGTCCTACAACGGTGCAGTGAGCATGGCAACGAATCTACTTCTGAGCACTTTTCTCACCGCGGGGTTACAGAACCAACACAGACCAGACATGCGCCTCAAGGAAAATACCTCGAGTAATACAGTTACCAGTCGCCATACTCCTATCTACTGTGCGGACAAGGTCTTGCTTGGGGTTGCTTGGGGTTGCAAAGCTCACAGATGCCAACATTCCCAGCAAACAACAGACCACACCATGCATGCATACTAGCGTTGAAGGAAGCAGGCTATCATACCATATACATGGCCGCTCTGTTCAGAGGCCCCCTGCTCATCTATTCCAGGCTCGTGCCCTCATCTCCCACATCCTCTACCAAAAGCGCTACTCGGAACCACACCGTGGCTCCGTGCCCTCGACCTCCAAAAGCCCCGCACCGCCAGCGCTCGCATCTCCCTGTTCGTAACTGCGGTGCGAATATCAACAAACCCAAGATCAGACCTTGGCCTAGCATGGATCCAACCCCTCAGGAGACACCTCGCATAACATTCAACTGGGACGGCGCACCGTCGGTGTAGTTCTCGGGAAGTGGGAAGCATCTCAGCGATGCGATTTTCAAACCAGAAGCCATGGGTCGATCTGCCGAGGCGCTCAGGGTCCACCATCGCCACATCGAGAGGTGACCACGTCACTTCTTTCCGAAACTCCGACTACTTCGGGCGGCGTCAGCCATGTCGCAGGGCAGGTCAACCGTGGGACGGAGAATGTGAGATGTACATCCCGCTTATGAAGCGCGAGACAGCCAAAGCTTTGTCTTGCGTACATTGAAACCTTGTAGTTTGGCCACATCTATCATGTTACAATCACCAGCGCCCGCAAGCGCATCAACGTGTTGGCGTTTTGGCGGCATACCATGCGAGCATACGGACCATTCTTGGCAACAGGGAGGCTGAGGGGATTTGGAGACTGGTGCACAGCTGGTTGAATGCTCGGGGGTGATCTGGGCGTTCTTTACTCGGACTTGGTTGTCTATTTTCATGGCTTCTTTGATGGGTTGTCAGCTCGTATCTGGGGATCGACCTGCTCCGAGGCGAGGTTTGGATGCTCGACGGTTAGGTAAGAGCATACTGGCTAGTGAAAGCGGTCAGGGCTGCGAAAGATGTCATTTGAAGTGCAGAGAGCTTCTTATGTTTTGGTGGACCGAATGACTGTTTGGCGGACATCGGATTGGGCGTATGATGGGTTGGAGGTCAGGGTCATGAGCCTTAGTGATAGATATGCTAGTTGTAGTGCTCCTCGTGCAGATATTGGAATCGGACGATGTGACTAGCATGGACTGTTCATTTTGAGAGCAAAAGGGGACGAGCGTAGAGCAGTTAGAGACCCGGAAATCTAGCTGGCTCCTTTTGGTATCGTTGAAAGTGTTTGAGTGTGGCAGCGCTCCTGATTTAGCGATTTGAATATCTCGAGGAAGATACAGTGCGCAAAATGCTAGAGAAGGCGCGTAGATACAGGCTGACAGCCGGCGTTTGACTGAATCTGAAAGCTTTCTCTTGCTCCCGTATGACCTGACTCGCTTTCGAAACACGACACGCAGGACTTAGCTGAGACCCAACGACTCTGGGAATTTCGGCGCTCCTTGCAGTAGGAGCCCGAGTACGGGAGCGGTATCGTCAGCCGACTTCATCTTCGGATGCGCTCGCACACCGGGTGGATGCAGCGTTCGAGCACCAGGTCTGGCGTTCCAGGACCCAATCAACGATTGGTGTTGTTTGCTTCCGGTCTGGCCCTGTGCTTATTGCTCCAGAGCTGGTAATGGGTGGGGAGCATGGAAGGATTCCGGCTTAGGGGGTTGCGTCCTCGTGGATACGTTGAGTAGTTCTCCTCGAAGTCATCGCTGGCGGAGACGGCAGCGGGATAGTCGTTACGGAGCGAGGATTCCTTCATCGGTTTCAAGTGATGATCAAGCCACGTTGCCGGTACGCCATTCCTCTGCTGCGGCAGGCAAGATTTCGCGACGAACAAGTCCTAGGACCAATCAAGACTGAGAGCTCATTCAGGTCCTTGAAAGGGTGGGGGGTCTTGTTGGTTTTCTGGGCGAGTCAGGCGCCAGTGTGGAAGCCCGTTTATCGATGACTAGGTGTTTGGGGCTGTGTGAATGAAGTCTTCATTTTCCACGGTGATGTCTTCGTCGTCGATGGGGCAGTGGCGTCTCTTTTGCATCGCGAGGGAGTTTGAGATCCAACGTTGATGAAGCGGCATCGGGCTATTTGCAAACTACATCGTGGAGGCTTTGGGATCCTTGGAAACACGACGGCTGGCCCCGGAGTTGCTATGCGACAGTGTCATGGTAAGCGTAGCCGTCAAAGTAAGATGAATGGTAGGGTTGTAGCTTGATGAATGTGGTGCGAGCAAGATCCCTCTAAGCATTTGATACAGTGATGGCAGCGGAAGGCAAGCGTTCGGACGAACAATTAGCCAAATAAATGGGAGAATGATATTAGACATATTAGTGAAAACAAAATAGATATAGACATATCGAGAAGTGAAGCCTGGCAGTAGAAAGGAACCCGCAAGTGACGCCTGGACACATCTTCGGAAGTAATAGAGGAAAGGAAAAAGGAAATGAAAGCCCGGCGAACATCGAAAACACCCTTGCGTCAACGCCGTCCCACCCCACGTACTTACCAACACCTACAACTCGTAGCAATACTCCTGCCAACACCTATCACACCCCTCCGGTAACTGACTCCCCATCTTCTTCATCATGACACAGCCCAGGCACTCCGCCCACCCTTTATCTCCACCCCGAGTCGCAATCTGCACTCCGTTCTCAATATACTTATCCGTCTCCCCCTTGTGGACGTGAACTATGTCAGTGGGCATATCGGCAGCTAGAGTAGAGTCCTCCATATTCGCGGTAGCTGGACCGTACCACATATTCGGCAGCCACACGATCGTCACCACCTTCTCACTCCAGCACCCAAAGAACACCGGCCGCTTTGTCAGGTTCTGCGCCTTGAAGACATCCACCTGCGGAATGTAGGGCATGCGGTTCAGACCGACCTTGAGAGACTGCTGGTATGTATTGTACATACTGAGGCCAGTCGGCATGTTGTCCATTTCGTCTTCGAGGAAGTTGGCCTTGCCGTCGGAGTTGTCGCCGGCAATAATGACGTCGACATTGCGCGCCGGCTGCAGCAGTGGGTGCAGCGGCACGTTCCGGAAGGCTCCCGCACCGTCGACGAGATAGAGGGTCTTCTCATCTTTGACCTGTCCTGCATTCGCCCACTGGTAGAACGGGTTGCGGAAGAGGGCATACTCATACTTGGTGAATTTATTGTCGACGCGGTCAACCAATTTTAAGAACGCTGACCAGACCTTCACATGCAGTGCTTCGAGCGATTCGATCAAGAATTTTGGACAGGCGAAGGCTAGAATGTTGGACGAGGTCCCGAGGATGTAGCCTAAATTGTCGTAACCGGTCATGCATTCGCCTGGAGGATATGGTCCGCCATTGTTGTAATTGGTACCTAGAGAGTGCGTCTGCGTGAAAGACGCGACCCCGTCATCCCAGCTGCCGAACTCGTAGGGCGTGAAGTCGTAGCTGGCGCTCGTGACGTTAACGGGGACACAGTGGTCGGGGGGATTATTGACTCCCATCGCGGTCATAATGGGGAAGCTAGAAGATTTGGCAGTCAGCAATCCATGTTTTAGGGAGTACATTGAGCAAAGAGGTGTGTGCCAGGAGCAGGTGCTGCTTGGGACACGTCTCAGAGCTCTTGAGACGCTCGACCGGGGTTAAGGTGCTCCGAAAAAGTAACTCACGGCATATCGTTGGAGCGGAACTTGGAGGAGTACTCCGTCACGTCCGAGAGGGTGCTAGCCCAGCGGTCGCCTGGGAGGAGCTGGTACGAGATGAGTTTGCCCCACAAGTCAAGGAGCGTATTTTGGAAGCCAGCGATCTCCTTGGCATGAAAGTCCTTGCGAATATTGTTTTAGATGCCGATGGCTTTGAAGACGTTGCCGGGTATCAGGGCAGTGTCGGAGAGGGCTTCTTTCCAGTGGTCTTCGACGATCGACGAGATGGTCGGGTAGTTGTTTGCAGTCAGGCCTGACAGCAACCAGGCTCCCCCGGATAATCCTACTTGATAGGTCATACCCTGCAGGAGGCCGCTGGTGGAGACGTCGCTGTCCCGCCCATCGAAGCCTTTGACGAGGCCGGCGCCAACTAACATAGCGCGATAACCGCCACCACTGTGAGCTAGGGCGACTGTGGGAAGCTTGGTGGTGTTGAAGGCCGGGTTGGTCTTCTTCAGCCAGGCGACGAGCGCTTTGTCGGTTTTCTCTCTGCGCCCGTATAGGTAGGCATTTTCAAGGTGTGCAACGCCTTGGGAAGCGTTGCGGACCAAGGGCGTCATAGGGCATTTGCCGACGACCGGTCCATACTTGGAGGTGTATCCGCCGAGCACACCGGACAAGAGTGCTATTGCCAGCAGGATAATCATAGGAATGGATGGCATCGTAAATCGATGTGTGCAACAATCTACGCTTTTCTTGCGTATCGAGTGCAGGAGGGTTTAGTAGAGTGCTGTCTATCAAGACAGACGGTTTACTGGCGGTGTCTGGATAGAGGCGATGATGAAGCGATATATATATAGAATAAGAGTAGAGACTGTATAAAGAGACGGAAGATAGCTACCATCAGAAAGCCAAGAACAACTCTCAACAGGCTCGCAGCGAAGACGGAAATCTTTTCAGTAGGTGAGTCCAACAGGCACACAGCGAAAGGAAGAATTTCTTAGAGTAGTTGAGCCCAACAGGTGTGGAGCAAAATGGAAAGATACTCTCAGTAGATGAGTCCAACAGGCGCACAGCGAAAGGGAAGATTTCTCAGAGTATGTGAGCTCAACAGACGTAGAGCGAAAGGGCAAGATTCTTTCAGTAGGTAAGCCCAACAGACGCAGAGGGAAAAGGGAGAATTCTCTCAGTAGATGAGCCCGTAAATTGAAAATTCATTTCATGGTTATGAGAAACCACCTCAAGCGCCCAAATTATGAGTAGTCAACCCGAATCTGACATGAGAGGTCACCATGCAACTGTCTCCTAACAATATTGCAGGCAATTGAACTCGATACGACTTCAGTGAGTACGGTGTCGAGCTCCGAATGTTTGTTTATGGGGTTATTGGCCCGATGCAAGAATATGGATCTCGCTAGGTAAGCACGCCCATGCCTAGCCAACGTACTTGAGAGAGCGGAAATTGAGAGACTGCGGAATATCTCTAGAAAGAAGCACTCACACTAACATAGCGCATTTCGTCGATGTTCTTCGATTCCATCGCTCCAGTGATCGCCCACACCATATTCAATGCCCTCTCACGGAGCATTCAATCTTAAAACCCCAAGAAATCTTGCCATCCCTACTGTACGCCCAATGCTTCTTATTTCCAAGTTTCTTTAGGTCTACGCACCAGCGCTCCGCAGTACTCATAATAGACTGGTCTGTAACAAGCACAATGCTCAGCATAGGATTGCCATGGCTTCGCTTCCCCTCGGATGTTGTCCATATCGCATTGATACCTAGCCTGTCCTCTCTAACTTTACCAGCGGGATACAGCTCACCCAGCCCGTTCAAGACTCTACCCACGTACGCTGCCCAGAAACTGGACTGTAAACCGACCACTTGCTGCAAACCTGAGTGAAAGTCATAATCAGTAGGCGGAAGATCGCTGCGCCAACGTTCGAACAGTATGAGACCAAGCAAGGCGCGCTCGTCATGACTTATCCCATGAGCGTGGGCGATAAGGCCGGTAGTTGTGCTGCGCAAGGCGCTGGAGGCGCGGATGTCTTTCGGGCATGACGCATGGGTATTATAGAGATCAACAGCGCTTGTAAGCAACGCGAGTGATAACCGGTAGCCCCAAGTGGATGCCATTAAGTGGTCGGACGGCAAGGCAGAACAGAGGAGAGAAACCAATGCTGCAGCGGATGCTGGAGCGTAGGCAGATGTTGCAGCCAGCAAAGGGTTTGAGGACCGAACCGCAGTTGGAAGAAGAGAGAAAAGCAGCCCTTCTCGGAGACCACCTTGGGCAAAGTGGATCCGAGATCGCTCAAGGTTTTTATCTAGGACGGTGGTGAGAGCCGAAATGAGAAAAGAGACTGCCGGTACCTGAGAAGCGCGGCGAGAAGAAATACGAAAAGTCGAATTATCCACCTCTGCCAGCTGCACCACGTTAGATGGTAGGAAGGCTTCGACGTTCACACTAAAACCGTTGATGAGTGGGATCGGATACGGCTGTATGGCATGCCTCGACATCAAGACATAGCCCCAACCTCGAAACCCTCCACCGCTGAGAAAGATTTGAACACCATCACCATCCTTGGCGCGCTTTAGGCGAGCGTCAGTCAGATCTAGGGCCTTCAGGGCCTTGGAGATCTCAGAAGTAATCTCGTGATGCAATTCATCTTTCTTGGTTTTGCTCGTGGCCTCTGCGAGCCTCTTCGTCATGGCTGCTGCGCCGTATGGTAGACTTACAGAGCCGTTGGCGCTCATTGTAATCTCACCATCAGCAGACTCCAACCAGGAAAGCTGGATGCTGCCTCCTCCGAGATCCATGACGAGCCCTTCGGTATGCTGAAAGCTACTCGCAATACCGAGGGCACCAATCCGGCCCTCTTCCTCCTTGAGTAGCATCTCAGTCTTGATGCCAATCTTGTCTTGGACCCTTCTTATAAGCTCGTCGCCATTGAGTGCTGTCCTGGTGGCTTCTGTAGCCACAACTCTGATGCGGCGACCTGGAACGCCGAAATCTTCACAAGTTGACTTGAAACGTTGCAGCGCTGATACTACTTCCTCAATGACGGATTGTGGAATTGGTACTTTGATGCCATCATCATACTGAGCGTCATATAGTGATATGTCACACCGGTCTTGATAGATGGTAGGAAGTAAGCGGGCAGTTGGAGGACACAGGTCAGTTATGGAGAATCGGATCCCATTGCTAGGTAGAGAATCAGTCGAGTCGAATATGTGAGAGCTGACCAGTTCTACCTTCCCATGTCGACGAGAGCATGGTAGTGCTCTTCCTTCCCTGATAACGGCTCCATTCCCTCGTGCACCCTTCATACAATGAATACGTGATCTACTTCGAGGTCCCGATGTATGCTGTCATATCGGAGATTTCACTTGCTCAAGACCTCCAGACCATTGTGTCCTTCTACGTCGAGGAGTATTTGGAAGTTGCTGACAATCTGACTTGGTGTGGGGGAGGAGATAAGGCAGTGGCCGTTGCTTGTGGCATAAGACGGTACGCATCCCATCTCATCCTGTCTTTGGCAAGTCACAGGCCAGACGCTCGATGTGTCATAGGACGGATCCATGTCATCCTCAGGCGAAAACGACCAAGTAGCTGTCTCGAACAAGGAGGTAGGCACGGCGTCGAAGGTATTTGCTCCAACGGAGCTTGGATCAAGTGAACGGCTGTAGCCCTGGACTAACCCTGCTACGTCGGTCCACCACAGATGTTGAACTTCATTCGCACGCCCATCGCGCTCAGCTCTACATCCAGATACTTGAGCACGCCGGGTATCGCCACGACAGTTGTTTCGTCTCCGCCGATCCATTTGCGTCCTTGCGCATCTTCCCACACGTCGCCTTCCGTATCCGCAGCCAATGGTTTGGAACATCTCCTGCATCGCACTATGCCCGTGCCTTTGCCAGATTTCCGACCTCCAGCGCCCACTGTGGGTGTCGTACTGAGGAAGCTTCCGCACTTCTTGCAGACCCACTGCCTGCTGTAGTCACTGCAATTCATCAACCGATCTTGCAACAAGAACGCACATCCATGTGCTAGCAGCGCGTCTCGTTCCATCTCTCCAACGCGTATACCACCACCTTTGCTTCGTCCTTTGATAGGCTGTCCGGTCAATTGAGTGACTGGCCCCGTGGTCCGTACCTGAAACTTGTCGTTCACCATGTGCCGTAGGCGCTGATAGAAGACCACGCCAGTATAGATGTCGGCCGCAAACTCTTCTCCAGTAATTCCGCTGTACATTGGCTCGTTGCCGTGGTAGTTGTAGCCCGCGGCTAGTAGCTGTTTGCCAAAATGATCTCCCGCCGTATAATTCTCGTCGAATCGCCACGGAGAGGAGTCTTGTGCAAGACCGTGCAATGCACCCGATTTGCCAGCTAGAGATTCGACCAACATCCCAATCGTCATGCGCGAGGGGAAGGCATGCGGGTTGATGATGACATCCGGGACTATCCCAGATTCAGAGAACGGCATATCGACCGAGGGCCACTTTTGGGAGCAGACACCTTTCTGGCCGTGTCGAGAGGCGAATTTGTCGCCGATGACTGGAGATCGAGGAACGCGCAGCTTGATACTGATGGCTTGACAAGGATCTCCACCTGACTCTGATCCAATGATGCGGACTTCCTCTATGTAGGCTCTTTCGGGATCCTTGTACTTGTGTATGATGTTCTCGCTGTCTGTATTAATATATTCGTTCCGCGACCGGTCAAAAGTGACTGTATGAGACGCTGCGAGAGGATCACCCTCTTCAATCATGACGCCAGGATGAGGCAGTCCGTCGAGATCGAGGAAATTATAGAATTTTCCAGGCACAAAGCTTTTAGGTGCGAAGCCAAATAATTTGGTTATCGAAGTTACGGCGCGGCCTCTATTCGTGCCCTCATCGAGGCGGATGACCTTGGTTTTGTAGACGGTACCATGACCGAAACCTCGCTCGTGGGCAGATTTGTTCAAGATCATAGCGTCATCCATATCGTAGCCGGTATAGGAAATGACTGCAACAACGGCATTTGTCCCATTTGGAAAATTGTCGAGCCCATACTCGTTGTATAGTGATGGGCGAACGATGGGCGTTTGACCCGTTTGAAGGACATACATTTTGTTGTCGGTCCGATACTTCAAAGCAGTTCCAGGGGTGCCCATTGCTTGCTTGCTCATTTGGCACTGATACATGTTCCGCGGAGACTGATTGAATTCTGAAAAGGGTGTTTGATTTGCGACAATCGAGAGGATGTTGGTTGGATCGTACTCAACATGGGTAGATTGACCGGACTCGATTTCATTTTCCGCACATGCGATAGACATAAAAGGCTGTTCGAAAGGACCAACGAAATCATTTCGGTCAAGTGGCAGATACTTGACGGGCCGAATGAAGCGCGCAGCTTGGGAGAAAATGTAAACGCCTGGGTATTGACCACCGTTGGTACAAGGTACGTGGCCAACTTCAAGCTGCACGGGCACACCATGACTCCCCTCGACTTTCCAGTACCGGAGAGTGTGCGCGATAACAAGAGATTGCTGGGGCCTACAAAATCCGATAACCCGACCGTCAAGCTGTACAACGACGCTGTCATAGACAGAAGCAGAAGATTCAGTGACACCTAATTGAGCGAGCAGGCGTGGGATAGCAGACACATCAAGATCGCTGGTAGTGATTTTGCATTGATGTGCTAGATGATTGAGTAGTCCACAGGGACTCCCATCAGGTGTATGTACTGGACATAGAAAGCCCCAGCTCTCTGGCAGAAGTTTCCGTACTGCCGTAGTCTTTAGCTGAGCAAAGAAACTCCCCCTGTGCACCATGCGAAAATGGCTAATAAAGCGATAGAAATTGATCTTTTCCGCGACAACAGTAAAACCTGACGTTTGTTGTAGATCCAAGCCCGTCGGGCTCACAAGATTCCCCGTGGAAAGAAAGTAGACGAGTAAGCTCCCTATATTTTCATTAGTTCTACCAAGAATTCTCGTCGGAAATTCTTTGACGAAATGGGCATGGGCAAACCCCGCGCGTGCCTTGTCATGCTTGTCCTTCTCCGGCCTGGTAAACCAGTCATCAATAGCCGCTGGTATCGATCGGAGCCATTCGTCTAACTTCTCTTTAAGTATCATGCCATAGAGAAACCCCGGCAGAAGGATGTCTTGGCTCGAGACTGCGTCGGGATTGTCCACTTGGCAGTCGCCAGCCACTAAAGCGTACAATTTTCGAATCATAAAAAGTAGAAGCCTGAATTTGTCTTTGTCCTGGGACACTGTTACGTCAACGTTGCCCAGATGAACGAGCACAATCTTGCGAAGGAATTCCATCCCAGCTTCATGATCTGACATGTCGTCTGGCACTCCAAGCACAGGTCTGAATTTGCTACCGAGATAGGATCTTGTTTCCGCTTGGCCGTGTACTTGATATTCTTTGTATGTCCGGAGTAGTAGCTCGACGCGATCTGTGAGAAAAGTATTTTCTGCTCCTCTTGAACCGACTGTGCCCACTAGGCCTTCGAAGATTTCTTTATCATTGGTCTCCATGAGTGCCTTAAGGATCATCATGACCGGAACCAAATATTCGTTTTTCCGCCATGAAAAGCGAAAGGTCACGTTGCCGTCGTTCAGGTAGTGCAGAACATTGGTTTGCGAGGTCTGGTCCGGTCGAACGCTCCTAATCTGTGTCCCAAATTTGCTGTACTCTCTCCCTCTGTTTACAAACGAGCCTCGGATGATGGCCATAGGGTAATTGCGACGCGATACGATGAGCATTCGAATCAGTTTTTCGATGCCATTAACGACGAAGTAGCCGCCAAGCTCTTCCGACTCTTCCTTGTGGAGTACTAGTTGCGCAGGAGTACAATTTTCCAAATGACACCGATTGGTCTTGAGCATCAAGGGCACCTGGCCCAAGTCTCTGTCGGTCTCTACCCAGTCGCCATTGTTCACTTTGTAGGCCACCCTTGCCCTGAGCTTACCTCGATAGGTAGCATGGCGTTCCCTGCATTCCGCAGGATATATTTTGCGGTTCCTGATGCTGACCTTGTTACTTTGTGGAAGAGCAGCTTTATCAAGGTAGACTTCTCGAATTTTGACGCTGAGCCTGTTTCGCCGCCGTCTAGCCTGAGACTCGGCGCCATTTGAGAGCGAATCTGGCTTGCCATCGAGAAAGATCTTCGTTCCAATATCCTTGACCGCCGCTTCTACAAGCTTGCTTCTTTCGAAAAGCGCGTTGAACGACTCGATATGAGGCTGTAGAGCGTCGGCGAGCGCAGGGTAGGCTGTCTTATCTCCAGGCGGGTTCCGAAAAAGGTGGTCGCGGCGCAGAGTATCGAAGTCGGAGGTCCATTGTGTAGACGTAGGCAGAGGAGCCATATCCGGATGGCATTGGGCAGCCGTGGTTGAAAAGTGTGGCTTAGGGCAGCATCGTTAGGCGAGGCAGCTTGGGCTCAATATCCGGTATTGAGGTTAGTGGAGCCTGAAGTCGCCCATCTCTAGCACATACCATCTGTCCTGTGGCTGCTGCTGAAATAATTATATAAGCAGTCAGGAGAACCGGAAGTCGTTGTGGAGATTTCACTTTCGAGTTGGGCCTTGGCAGTTGGGAATGAGTCGAGGTACTTGGCTTAAAGTACCTTGATTGACGTACATGTTCCTGGCCCTCGCAAGCGCCGGCATCAGCTGCACAATTCTGGCCCGCCGCACACCTATTATCTCACTACTGCTTCCCACTGCATCAACTGTTTAGCGCATGGAACATTATAGCTGTATAGCAGCATTGTCATTTCCGTACATCCTCCCAACTGGTCTCAGCGAACGGTTCAGTGTTCACTATTGAATTGCTACTACTACGATTAAGGAAAGGTTGCCGATAGCGCGATTGAAAGATTTGGTTGACCCAGAGAACGACTGGTCCTTGGTGAAAGAGGGCCCCCAACTGTTACCTGTCGCCAAAACCGTTCTTGCAGATGGCCGGCTTCCTCAAAAGCATCTATGACTGGCTGCTGCGCCTTTTTTGGTACGTTTGCCTGGGGTATCTCCTTGAGCTGGTCCAGCATGGGCCTTGCGCCACCAGATGCCGTGACTGCCTGCGTATCGGCTTGAACAACATGGGCAGTAGATTGTATGGTAATCCATTAACACCGAGGTCTTCTTCAATAGGGCCACCGAGATGGACATAACCATGATCGGATTGCAGAACGCTGGGAAGACATCTTTGCTGCGTGTGCTTGCGGTAAGCCTGTCTCGTCGATGGATCACGTATCTCTTAAGACCTCGAGCTAAACGGGAGTCGCATAGGGTGGTGAATTTACCATAGAGTAGGTGGACGGCGCAGTAGATTCAGAGCAAGGTACGCCGTGTGCTGACCGTGCCGGGCGAAGCTCTATTCCCACTGTCGGCTTCAATATGAAGCGTGTTCAGAGAGGTCATGTGACCCTGAAGTGGTAAGTTCCTGTGCCCTGACAAAGTTTTTGTGGCTATCGCGTCTGATGTTTGTTCAGTTGGGATCTAGGCGGTCAACCAAGGTTCAGGTCAATGTGGGAGAGGTATTGTCGTGGTGTGAACGCCATCGTGTAGGCCTCGCCGGGTCCGTCAAAGGTCGATGACGTGGAGGCTGATGTCCACTCAGATACATCGTCGATGCCGCAGACAGAAAGTGCCTTGATGTTGCCAAGGATGAACTCCACGCTTTGCTGGACAAGCCCGTCCTCGATGGGATCCCACTGCTGGTTCTTGGAAACAAGTCGGACTTGCCGGACAAGCTTTCAGTTGACGAGCTTATTGACGCTTTGGACCTGAAGTCGGTGTCCCGTCGCGAGGTCAGCTGTTACGGCATCAGTGCAAAAGAAGAGACGAATCTCGACGCGGTGTTGCAATGGCTGATTAAGCGAGCAAGTAAATGAAGATCCGGGGAGATACCCGTCTGGCTTGGGGAAACGCACGTTTTCGGGAATACGTGGTAGGATATGTGCGCTTTAATGACTGGGATGAAGCCCTGGGAAGACGGATGCCAGCAATGGCCGAAGAGACTCTTGTTTGCGCTGGGCAATTGTTGGGATCATATACGCAGGGATCTGAAGCGTGCTAGGCAGTTCTCTGCGCTGCGTCGTTCCTGGAGCCATTGCTTTACCTGCCGGCGCATCTTGATTCACGACCCGGGAAAATCAGCTTTGTGGGGTATGATCGTATGTGGTGAACGGCTTCGCCTCAACATTTCGAAGAATCACATATGAATAGTTTGGAAGTCGATTCGCTTTCTTCAGTGACTGCGATATTTGTTTGTACGAGGTTCCAAACGTGGATGGAGAGAGACGGACGAGCCTCACTTCAATAGATCGTTGCGGGTCATGGCCCCCAAAGCATCCTGTCAATCATCCCTGTCGCTGAGTTGTTCGTGCAGTAGCTTCCAGTCATGTGATTTCCCGCTTCTGGCGACCTTTCGGCAGCAGTGCTGTTTCCAACCCTACGAGAGCCCTTAGCCACAAAGTTGAGAAACATGGCAATCGCGCGACGGCACAGCCCCCTTGCCAAGACCGTACCAAGAAAGTGGCGATTTAGAAGGCTTCATAGAGCAAGGCTGGATCACGCTATCATCGATACATGTACGAAGATCCCTCCACAGCCACAAGGCCGCGTTCTCTAATCAGTCTTTACGAACGCATACAAATAAGACGCAGCTCCGATCAGTATCTGCGGATCATTATCCTTAAAGCCCGTCTAGGCTTGTTCATTCCGCCTGCCTTACCTGTCAGTCGTCGACCCCTACCCAGCACAATCTTCAATTTCCCTACGCTTCGGTCACCTTACAACAATGGCGATATTATTTCCAAGGCAGTCCAGGTACCCGTAAGTATCGTGTTGCACATCATCCTCATCTACGTTCCTTTTTGTAAGAGGACTTTGCTCTTGTTCTTGTGTTTGTCTCATCGAGCTGCAACGCGACACATCCTGAAGACCAGAATCCTGCCATCTAACATTCCGATCGCGCCCATTCGGGCGGCTTGGTGCTTATTTACACTAACCGGTGTCCCATATCAGGTGTTCTGGCGGCTCGTACTATTCCAACGGCGACTGCTATTATAACAACGATCCATGGAGCTCGTATGGCCGCTGGATTGTCTTGGCCGCTATTATAATCGGCGGCTTCTTCATCTTCTTCATGTTTGCGTGAGTCACCTCTATCGCACCAAATCGGTCGTTGGCTGGATGCTAACGAATCATAGCTGCATTACGGCCCGTAGACGACGTAGTCGAAATATGGCTCCATACCGTGGCACTGGTTGGGCAGCTGGAAGACCCGCAGGCCATGGTCCTGCCCAGTATACTGGTGGGGCGCAACCTTACTACAACAATCAGCAACAGCCAGCACCTCCGTATTCTGCAGCCTCCCAGCAGGGCTACTATGGCAATCAAGGCAATCAAGGCTACTTTGGCGGAGGACAGCAGAACGGTGTCGAGCTGCAACAGCCACAAAGTTCATATCAGCCACAGGCTGGCGGCGATCCTGTCTACAACCCCCCGGCCGGCCCTCCACCTGGCAAAAAGAGTGATGGGATCATCAGGTGATGATGGTGGAAGGTTTGAGCATTGATGACGAATTTCCTTACTCTTGGGAAAATCGAAGGCTTTTCCTATATGAAGCAAGACGAGGTCTGGACTCGTAATACGGAGTCTGTTATGGTAGCGTGTGTCAAGGATGTCCCTGACGTCTTCTAGCTACATACTTTGACTCATTGGTACCTGCGGCTAGGGTGGACCGCCTGCCACCAGCTGGCTTCGAAGTGTATCATAGCGAAAAATCTGTTTCGGCCCCAAATTGTCCGAAACCTTCATTGCTTGTCATTCTCTCTCGCATAGCGCTTTTGACTTGTTTGCTTCTTGCCCTCAAAAACGATATGTTGGTCATAATCCCCTTTCCCATGCGGTGGCAAGTAATGGTGCACAATCCCCTAGCACGTGTGGAAGACGACGCTTTGACGCAACGAGAAGGACTGTTCAACCATTGAGAAGCCACAGCTTAACTTTATAGGAAGTACCCTTGACGAATGCATCATGCCAGCGTGTGGAACATCTTACATCTAGAAGGGAAGACAAGCTCTATCAAGACCTATATCACACAAGACTGTTATGAATAGACCGAACGCTCTCGACTCTCCATCATTGAGCTACCAATACGATGGGGTAAAAGAAGATCAAGAGCCTCTCGATCGCGTCTTTTGCAAAAGACTATCAAAATCACACCATACAAACACGAGCCTCTGGCATTTTCAACATGATTCTGTCTGTTGGTGAATACTCAGAAATGCTCAGACCGGCTGTTCTACAAGCTCCCGTGGACGATAGCCTTTGGTGACCAGAACTTCAGACCAAAGATTCGGATTTACAAACTCGGTCTGCATTCAGCGGTGAACAACCCACAAGCAGAGATTTGCTCTTAGTTGTAGTAACTATAAGTAGGTATACCAGAACAAGCCTCGCTTCTCCAGCGAAATCGCCCCGAGCGCTAGACACTGACGGAAGTTCTCTTCAGCAGTACCTACATCCCCGGACACACAGTTGATACCCGCCTCTGGAATGATCATGTCATATTGATAGGTAGTTCCTGCGTTGAAGCGCGGGTCCGCGTGGGGTGCACTGTATTCGGCTAGTGGTTGTTATGCACTTTTGCCAAGAGTCAATACACCCGGCCTTCAATTCCATCTCACGCTACCCAAAGCTCCAACAACAAACACCGGCTTTGTAACCCTCACGCTCCTTTGCTAGACATGTCAGGGCTTATAGTTGTTCTCTGGTCGACGTCTGCCCTCATTCTCATATCATTATGAGAGAACAACTGCCTGAGATCCGCGCGTAGGCAGCTCGCGGGTGAGCCTCAAGTACACCCCACCAAGAGCTCTACAAGACTGGGAACTTACAAGTATACAGTCTTATTGTTATTTCCAGAAGCGTGTGACCTCGAAGCAATGTCCAATCGCAGAGCTCCTCTGTCAAGCATCCCCAATGCTGCCAATTCTCCATACCGGACGGTAGCCGCCGCTGCCTCGAAACGATCGCGAGTAGAAGCGGGTTTGCAAGAAGATCTGATATATGATGGGCAACACCCGATTAAGAGGCAGGCTCTTGAAACTAGAACTTCAAGTTTTCGAACACCCCCCCAGAAACAACCTTTGCTTGCCGCTGGAGATGGCTTGTTTGGCAGGAGATCGCAAACCAAGAAGCCCACGGCGTTCGAGCGGAAGTTGTTGGCTGCAAAGGATAGTCAGGAACCACAGAAGGTCGAAAGGCCTGCGGGCGAGGCATTCGAAGGCATCCGGACATGGCAGAAACATTACCGGAGGGTGTTTCCCGCGTTCGTCTTTTATTTCGAAAGCGTTCCAGACGATGTTCGGTCGAGATGTGCAAGACAGATCCGGTCGCTTGGAGCAGTAAGTTTCCTGCGTCTTTACGTCGAGGAATCGCCTTCCGGGCAATTTGCTGACATTACATGGTAGAGAGAAGAGAAGTTCTTCTCCAAAGAGGTCACGCACGTTGTTACTACCCGAGCCATCCCGTCCGACTGTGACACCAGTCCCACTGAACTAGATACTTCATCTTCGAAAGCCATGAGTTCGCAAACGATCATCGAGACACGGACGATCAATCCGTCCTTGTTGAACAAGCAGGCTGGGTCAGCCTCAAACGAGCAACAGCAATCGAGCAGCAAATCCCCTTTTGAAGCGTCCACTGGTAAAAAGAGCAAGGTTCTAGTACGTAAGGCTACGGATGCTGAGCCAAAGAGGCCCGCTGTAGGTGCTGTCGACATATTGCAAAGGGCACACGGTATGGGTATGAAGATATGGCAGGTAGAGAAGCTGCAAAGGGTCATTAACACGATGAAAGAAGATCCCGCAGAATCGCAAACGCAGCACATTCGCAACGCTCGTGGAGTTTCACAAGCGGCCGGAGGCAAAGCCGCGCAGGAGGATCTATCCTACATGCTTCGGAAGGAGCAGCGAAGTGGACCGTCGGACACTGTCAGTACTGAGGAGATTGTTCCCTTTCGAGGCTACTACCTATACGTACGAGACATCGATGAGAAGACGAAGCCCATTCTGGTGAAAGATTTCCCGAAGCCGCCGCGGAATGAGTCTGGCGATTGGCCTCAATTTCGTGCTAACAATCCAGGAAAGTGTCCCTTCGTCGAAGATCACAGTGTTAGTCGTCAAGATCTTGAAAGGCTCAAACAGCAAGAACAAGCCGAACGGGCAAGGCTGAGAATGGGCCAACGTGCAGCACCAAGAACTCGGGCAGAGACTGCCTTGGAGAACACCAAAACGGAGCCTAGCCCAGAAATTACCCTTAGGCAGCCCCTAGTCGAATTTAAGAATGGGAGCAACAGGTCAGCGTCAACGACGAAGGAGCTTCCCGTCCTGGAGTTTCGTGCACCGCCCATACCTGTTTCGGTCGATCGCAGAAGCCCAAAGAAGGGGCTAGCAGAGCCTCTGGCCACTGCGGCACCCAAGCTCTTTGGAGGGGAGCCCGCTGCGTCGGGTCTACAGCCCTCGAATGTGACATCGGCTATTCGCTCTCAGATGATCTCTTCGACGGCAGCAGCTCCCGGCGCCAAAGCCGGCACCAGCAAAGAAGTGTACGGTCTCAAGAGAAAGGTTCTAGAGAAGAACAGCGCACCTACTTTGCGCGTTATCAAAGGTCCTGCTGCGCCTGCTGAACCAGCCCGAGCGGAGCATGCCATACCGGTAACCAGGCAAACGAGAAGGAGAGCCCAGGAGAGACTTGTACATATCGAAGAGGAATCCACACATTCTGGAGACGATGAAGATGTATGGAGAGCCGAAGAGGTGACAAGGGAGAGAGTCGTCCAGAGCAAGTGTATAAAAGTCAAGCTAAAGGATCCGAAGCCTGGGTACTGCGAGAATTGCAGGGAAAAGTATGATGACTTTGATGAGGTACGTCCTGCGATCCTACTGGGAACTTACAAAGTATACTCGTTGCTCATAATGCCGCAGCACATTATCGGCCGCAAACATCGCAAATTCGCTCTTACGAGGGACAATTGGGTCGATCTGGACCGTCTACTGATGCAACTGGGCCGACCATTGAAGGAGCAGAATCCAGACGACTTTTGATACCCAACAGCGTTCATCAAGCATCATCCCATGTGTCATGCGTGAAAAAAGCATCTTCATGGGCGGGAGTCTTCCAGCGTCGCCTGCTACTTCTGCATCCGCATCCTGCATCGAGCATCAAGCGTCACGGTCACACATTTGGAATGCGGGTAGAAGGAGGGCAACAGCTGCTATTATTGTATATCTTATGGCTATAGGCTGCATCTGCGGATGCAGGTAATTCTTGGAATGTAATTACTCCATCCATGATCAAACCAACTTCAGCCATCCAAATAGTGGTGATGGTTAGCGATCGCCGTTCTACAGCTTGACGGAATAGCTTTGGGCTGGCTGACCCAAGGAAACCCACAGCTAAAGGGGTGGAACACTGAAGTGTGTGCTTTCCTGATCCCTCAAGATATCTGAAGAGGCAGAGAGTCGACCAGATGACTGACCCCAATACTCTTCTTCTCACACACAGAACTGCTCCATTTCCACGTCGGCATCTCCAATCGTTCACGAGCAGATATTGAGTGCAAGAAAGGCGTCCAGGCATTCTCAAGTACGGTAGAAGGTCGACGCACCCACCCATAAATCACTTGCTCTCACCTACCAAACAAAGCCCATTCTGAAGTTGAGATGGTAATTGCACCATGCCATGCTGTCTTTACCAATCCCTGCAACACCTCCCATCACTTACGCCACAGTAGTATTCCCTGGTCCCCGATCCCAAGACCCTAATTAAAGAATCCATCACGATCGCATGTTGAATCTCCAAGTATTTCGAAAGCCAAGCTCCTCCGCTGGTCACATTTCATCCCTAGACCTCCATCTGCCCCGCCACATCCTCGTCCCCGGACCCGAAACTGCCGACGGAACTCATCTCGTCCTCGGATTCGTCCTCGTCGCCTGCTTCGTCGGCGGCGTCTTTGGTTGCGTATTTGCTTACGTATTCTGTTTACGATTGGATGGATCGTGTCAGTTGGGAGAATAAAATTAAAGGTAGGAGGGGCCGAGTAGTGTAGAGGAATGAATGAAGGGAGGGAGGAAAGCAGCAACAGACCTTTAACCTTCAGCTCATACGTCTTCGGATCCCTCATCAACAGCGCGGCGGCTTCACCGTTCAAGGGATCGGTAGGGTTCGGGTAGCGCAGCAACTGAGGGAGGAAGACCTCGAAGATGTTGATCATGTCGAACATGGGGGACCAAGTCTGGTTGATGACGTCGAGGCAGACGGAGCCGCTGCTTTGAGATGTTTCAGCGTCTGTTCTTGGCCTGTGCGGTAAGGGGCAGGGATGGAGGGAGGACGGAGAGTTGTGGGGGAGACGTACAGCTCGTCGATGTTGGGGTGGAAGATGCGGTTTACGAAACCTATGCTCGGGCTCTTGTAGGGATATTGGTCGGGGAGCTCGACGTGGACTTTCCAAAGACCACCGGTGAAAGGCGCTGGAGAGCAGTGCACGGTCAGATGATGTTGGTATCATGGGGGAATGATGGGGATCGTACTCTCTTCGGGACCTTTGAAACGGACGTAGAATTCTTGCCTTCGCCACGATATCAGTATTCCACATAGGTCGTCAAGATCAGTTCCTCCGGTTGACAGCGTACACTGAGTCCTGGGTCAGATTCGTTGCCAGGCTCTCAGCACCGCCACCGCACTCACTGTTGTCGTTGACGAGAGTAACCTCATAGTCGCTCATCAACCTGGATCAACGCTCAGTCAAACTTAATGCTATGCTCATCAAAAGCCAAAATGGTTGCGCCGGAGAGGCGTACATCCTGTGTTTCCGTCAGTCCTCTGGGAAGCTTGGTCACAGTAGCGAAACGCAGCCTACTTCATGACCTATGCACAAAACAAGGGCTCCATCAGCATTCTATATCCCAGCTCTGACGCCCACATATGGTCGGTCGCTCCAAGCTTACATCCGTCTCTATCCTCCTCTTTGGGCTACTCATGGTGCCGCCTGCTTATTCCCTGTGTTGCACTCTTGTCTTTGTAGCACTCCTTCGGACCCCGAGCGAAGCTCTGTAGGAAGTGTTCAGGTAAAGTAGAAGAGTCCAGCTGCTTTATGTTCCTCTCCAAGTTAGAGAATGCGGACGCCGTCAAGAAGTCTGGGCTGGTCGTTTGCGTGCTTCTGTTACTTTCAGAGGTTTGGAAGGTCGGAGCTCTGTACGTAGGCTAGTCGAAGTGCTATTCCTTGCTTAGCCTACAAGTGAGGAAGTGACTGCTCGAAATGCTGTAGTGATGTCGACAAAGGACGTGGCTCATCGATCGTTTCATCACGGGGTTAGTAGAAAGCCTCGGCAAATGGTCATCTTATCGATAGATGCGGCTGGGGGCATTGATCACGTGTGTCGGATCAACCTTCGTGAAACATCACCATTTCACGACAGCCGATGCTATGATGGTCTATCCCCAGCATCCAGCAGTTCAAGAGGAGACCTTCGGCTGTTGAACGTCTCTGTTCATGTCGCAGTCACGGCCAATTCTTGGACTGATGTATTCTAATATCCCGACGGAAGCAAGAGTAGCTGACCTGGACTGCGATCTGACGGTCAAAGGAGATCGTACGCCTACGACAAGACTTAGGTGCGCATTCAGAGACGGTTCGGATGCAAACGTGTATGTATAAACCCTGGAACGATGTTAAAGCTCTGGTTCAGGTGGGCAACATGAGCACTCGAGTTCGGATGAGTGTTGACAGTGTATCGATGCTATCCTCTCCGATTACATGAATTGTACTTCGCAGCAATATGTGATGGGAAACAAAACAACGCAATTCAGCTACGCTAGTTCCCACGCTGAAGAATCACGAGACGGCTTGTTGAATTTCGTAGTAAACTCTCCAATCATCTAAGGTATTGGGTAAGGTATCGAGCAACTTCTTGCCATCAATGTCAAACATTCTCTCGTTGTTCAAGCATGGCTGGAGCTCTTCCTACTCTTCGTATCTGCGATTCGTGTCTTGCTTTCGCAATGGCGTGCTAACACAAGGGATGGTTTTCGGTTTCAATAAAGAGGGTATTGATCGAACAATGGGTCGTAGGGTGTGACAGGGTTGGTAGGCCTCATATGTAAGCGAAACAAAGCCGAAAGAGCATCCCTTTGTCTTCTTCACGTACCTCGTATCCGCTTCGAACAATGAGATTGTGCAGCAACCCGACACAAATCAGAGCAGTGCGATAAAAGCACTGTCGTGTCCACTCCTGTCGAGGGTACAGCTGACCTCCCTACCTACATCTCGACATCCTCCGACACTTAGGACTATCAGGGAATACTCCTAGTAACAACATCAACATCCGTCTATCGTTGCGAGGAATAAGATGGCTGGTTCATCTTCCTACTCTTCAAGTGTCTTGGACAGCGAAGATTTGGCAGAAAGTTTCATCGAGCAGGCCTCAGAGCGACGCTTGCGACGCAGGAGCGCAGTGGAAAATCTGCGATATTCGCGATGGGAGTGGCCTATCTCGTCTTTGAGTACCAGCACCGATGCTCATAGTTCCCCATCCTACAGCCCTTTGGATGACCCCTTCGCTCCGGATTACTTTCCTGAAGAACGTGCTTGCATCGAAGCAACCACCCTCCAGTCTCGGAGTCCCTCACCGGAGCTCCAGTCTCCGCGGTATCCCGAGCATTTCGACGCAGACCACTCCCTTATAGAAACCCCAGATCTTCAGCGGTCCTCCTGGCCAGGTTGGCCATCTACAGAGGCGGGCTCCGTGTTCGATCTTGGTAGCCCCATCCCGCTGTCACCTTTCGATGATCCTCCTTTCGAAGGCTACTCTGAAGTAAGCCCAATCGCTATCTGGGATTCCGATCTCGTGTCTGACGGGGCTCAGACGCCCTCTCCAGTGATCCCATTCCCAGAATACATCGACATGATGAGCCCGCCATACACTGATGACTTCACAATGCTGGATGATGCTTCTCCTCTTTCAACGCCGGCATCCGACAATATGAGGATTTGGGAATCCGATTTGATGTCTGCGACCCCATCCCCAGCGTCTCGATTCTCAGACACGCCCGAAATCCACAGCGCAACATCGTTTGGCGGCTTCTCATTCCAGGAGGAAGCTCCAAGTATGGAAGGCTGTTCATTCGTCATAGACGATGAGGCTTCTTTGCATAGTCCAAATTTTCTGCTTAGCCCAGGTCCCATGTTTAGCTCAAACTCGGTTCCCAGCCCAGCAAATTCAGGACGGTTCATGGAAGGTCTCACCTTTGATGATGAGTGGTGGGTCCAAGACTCCATTGCCAATCTGGAAGAGCAATATGCTCAAAGCATTGAGCCTGAGAATAGGGAGGGGCTTCCAGTGCTAATACCCAGTCGGCCCTTTTCGACCCCTAGTCAAGCACCTACTCCTCTCATCAGCTTTAGTTTGCCAGCTTCACCAATAATGGACACGCGCGAACTGCTTGAAAAGGTTTCCGCACGTCTAGCCAGATTGGTGGAACCACTCTCAGAAGTCTCAAGCCCAATAGTTCGGGCGACATCTAGCTCAGCGGCAGCGCCGCCTAAACCGCAAAGGCCAAAACTTTCCCTGACCACAGACTTCTCGATCCCTTACCCCGTCTGTGCCTATCCCAAACGTAAGCCGACAAAATCAAAGCAAAAGCAAAAGCAAAAAGCACAGGCACCAGCTTCACCACAGCCACAGGCCATACCAGAAGCGTTGGTCCACTTCTGCTGCCCAGACACCGCCGAATCATCTCGAGGATCTGGCAAGAAAAGAGCCATCTCCGCTAAAGAAATCTACCCGCAGCCTGAACCTCAGCCGAAGCAAGCAGAGCAACAACCGCCTTCAGATCCAGCATCGACGCAGCCACAGGCTTCAAGGAAGAAGTCGATCCGGTTCGACTCTGCAGATACTTCAGAGCCCTTCCGATCATCGGAAAAGAAGAAGGTCAATTTCGCCAAACCTTCACGGCGCCAAAGGCTGGTCCACGCCGCTGCCGAGCATTTTCCCTACCCGAAAACTCGGAACCCTTTGCGGGCATGGCTTAAGAGCCTCTCAGCTCCCAAGGAAGAAAAGCCAGGGAAAATTGGGCAGGCTTCTGTGGTCCATCCACTGCTCAAGCAGCCCGAACAGGAGCGGTTGAAGAGCCGCGCCCAGACACAGGTGAATGTGGCCATCGCTATGGGAAAGATGGCGGTCGCTGGCTTGTTCACCGCAGGTCTGTTCTTTGCACTACAGAGAGCCACTGGATGGTGCGAGGTGGATGATAGCTGGCTGTAGATGCTGGGGATAAGTCTACTGGGATGAAGGTGGATCGGGGTTTTTCCGGGTAAATCTAACAAAATAGAGCGTCAAGTCGTGGAGTGATCTAATATGCAACTCTCCTACTAAGGGAGGCAGGTGGCAGTATAATTAATAGAGTTTCCAGTACCCGGTAATTAGTAATGTCTGGTAGGCCCCGTCTTCGGCGAGGGAGCGGGAGAACCGAGGGTATAAAATATAACAGTATATGATAAAACTTGCAAAATCCCTTCTCGCAGTGTGGAGCTAAAAGTATGTATGCCTTCTCGTACAATGTATTTCCTAAATCGAACACCGAACCCTGCTCGTACAATGTAGTCCACGAACGGAAGCCTGAGCGCTTGTAGACGCTTTCGTAACTCTGGCACCATATTAGAAAGTACGGATGGCTTGACCTGCGGTTCGGCCACAATCCGTCTGGGCTCGTGTGCTGTCCTCGATCAATCCTGCATCTTCGACAACGGAGAATTCTAATCGAGAAACTTTGACTGGGCTCGGATTGCTTGTTTTAGAATATATGAGCAAGTATTCGATCACGAAAATCATACCGCATAGGATGGATGACAAATGCAAACGCCAGCCAATAATAGCCCCTTCACTCTGATACAAATAGAGAACGACACACATAGAGCACGACAGAAATGGAAAAGCCAAGTTCCAGCAGCACATATGTTCATTCCTAATATATTGACGACTTGGCCATGAGTCAGGAGGTTGGAAAGTGTTGCGCCTTGCGATTGATACAAAGTGTGCGTCACCCATGTCCTGACAAGTTTGTTCACGTATTTGTGACGTTTGGTCATGGATATAAGAAGTATATCTTGACCCACAGAGAGCTCTTTTCCTAGAAATGTTCGCTTGTGGGTTGCTTCTCCCTCGTCTGGGGTCGATGCTGCTTCTCCTTCTTCCGGCATCGCATCGACCACGGACGAGGGAAAGGGCACAGAAACTTTTTGACGAGAGCCAATTCTGGGAAAATCTCAAATAGTTTGGCGTTTCCTGGCCCGGCATTCCATGGAGGCTGGGCCAGGAAGTAGGCGGAATTGCCTATTTGGGGTCGTAGCTCTATAATATATCAGCCCCGAAGCCGTATATTCAGAAAATTGCCTCAAAAGACCCGGCATATTCTCTCAGCCCTTGGCGCCACGATCGCCATTGACTCATCCCGGTATATCGTCGATATAAAAGAGGCTTCACGTCCATCTGTGTCAACAGTTTCCGGAAATCACAGATCAACATCTACCTCCAACCATCAGCTTCATCACGCCAAGCCGGTGTTCAAGCAGCAACACCTCTTCCGTGAAGCACTTTATCTTCGGATCCCTCTTCTTCATGCTTCGATCCCTCCATCCTCCAGCAGGCCATCGCAGTCACGTACCTCCGACTTCATCTATCATCCATCCAGACTTCATCCATCTCTTTGCACAGTTGCATCTCAGCATCAGCAGCATACCATCTGAGCGATGCAGAACCAACAGCATTTCTTGAACATGCAACCTACCTACAACGCCTTCTATGGACCCAATTATGTCACAGAGTCCAACAATATGGGATTCGCTCGTCCCTCGTCGAACGTGCAGCGTAATGCCCCTTCCAGCAACCAGGGGCATAACATAATGCCTGCTCCCTCACCATTGTCTAGTCTGCAGTACGCTGCTCCCATTGGCCCTCCTGCTGCTGGTAACGTGCAGCATAACACTACGCATGTCTTTTCATCGTTGTCCAGCATACCGCATACTGCCCATCAAGGTCATCTCATGCATGACACCGCGAATACGGCTGCCACTCCATCATACTCGCAGCAACACGCCGCTCAAGGCAGAGACATCTGGCAACAGACCAGAAGGTTCGTCATGACGGCACCAATCGAACAGTTGAGACGAAAGTTGTTGGAGTCCTTCCAGAAGCTCTACGATCGCAACAAAGAGTATCGAATTCTCCAAGCCTCTTTTAAAGCGTCTGAGAAACGTAGAGAAGAAGTGGAGGAAGAAAACTCCGAGCTACGGGAGCAGCTCGACGCTAAGACACAGGAGTGTGAGGGCTTCCAGGCTTTCACGAACGATGACCCTTTCCGTACCATGCAAGCGGAATTCAAGCCAACACTAGAAGGGCAGAGAACCGAGTTGAGCAACACGGGAATCGCACCTAATACAAAGATCCAAGAGTGCGAGCAGCTTCAATGGACTAACACGCTGATGGAGAGGCTCGCTCAACGAGCAATGCCTCCACAGTTGAGCGATCGAGAAGTCATAGAAGGTCTCACCGTTATGAATCGTCCCGATGTACATGAGCCACTACCTTCAATGCTTCCGGAGACTCAAGGAGACGGGCAGCCTACTATGCTGATGTATTCGGCATTGCAGCCCAGCGCTCACGAGGGTTTGCAGACCATGCCATCAACGGGATACACACAATCATCACCGCTCATCGATCTGACTGAAAATGAGCCAGAAGCAATCGAACAGGATTCCGGATCAACCACAATCCAAAGCGGTGGCAGAGGTTCTACCTTCACCAATACCTCAAGCCATAGGTCATCAGATGCGAGTGCTACCACAACTGATAGCTCAAGGCAAGCGTTGTCCGCTCCTTCGCCTCAAATCGACTCCTGTGATCCTGCCAACGTCGGCAATCAGCTGAAACGCGGAGCCGAAACAGAAATAGTCGGTGCGGTCAAGAAACCTAGACGGTCGACCTATAGCTGGCTTCAAGGCTCGGGGAACCCAGTCAAACCCATCGAGGACTGGACTATGGTTAGGGGCGGAGTACCGCCAGATGGGCGGAGCTCTTATCTCTACAATCAGGACAACGAGTGGGAGAAGAGGAAGAAGAAGTACGAAATTGGTTGCAAAAAGGATGGTGTCGACCCGAAGGATCGCCCATTTGAGGCCATAGAGCAAAAGCCGTCGGTCCAGAGAGCAAGAGCCACTGCCCAGCGGTCCGAGACCAAGAAGCGGGTGCCAAAAGCGAAAGCAACGAGACCAGCATCCTTGGCAGCATCGACGGGAACTCCAGAGAGCGAGACAGTCGAGGTTCCCGTGGCCGAAGCACCCGAGACAATACAGGGTCGGGACCAGGAATCCTTGCAAGGCAAAACGGTGATTTCGGATGAGGATGCCGATTGGGAGGCGTTCGGAGCAGAGTTGGAGGCAGAGTTGGAGCGGGCAAGTGATGACAAGGTCGACGGGGCCACAGTTGGACAAACTACAGAAGCCGACGAACCTATTCCCGATGGATTTCTACCCGACGATGGGTCTGATGTGGATAGTCTTTTTGGCGGTGACATGGATGACCAGGCCTCAGACGATGACGAAAAGCCAGACCACCCAACAGAACCTGCGATGTACGAACATCCTGCTGGACCCGCATTATATCATCCTGGGCTTATCTTCGGATTCGAAGAGTACGGCATAAAGACGGACCGATCGTTCAGACAGATGCTCGTGAATAGTCATCACCATTCCTTCTCACAAAATGACTTGCTGGCGAATCGGACGCTTATGCTGATTGTCGCTCGTGCTCACGGAAATCCTTGGGCAGGGGTGGAGGAGATACCTTCCAAGAATGTCAATCATAATGAGACAAGCACTGCCGCTGCTCCCGCGAAGAAGCGAGACAGCCCGAGTAAGTCGAGGAATGGTGAGGAAAGGGTGGAGAAGGCGCCGAAGAAGAAGGCGGCCGCGAAGAAGCCTCGCCAGTCATGAAGGAAGCCCATAGGCGAAGAAGGAGGGCATGAGGAGGGAGGGAATCCGGAGGGAGGGAACATGGGGGAAGGGAACAAGGGGGAAGGGAACAAGGGGAAAGGGAATAAGGGCAAGAGAACAAGTGAAGGAGGAGCGGTTAGAGGTTACGGTTAATGAAGGGTTTTCGAAGCCTGACGCCGCTTTCGAAGGTGAAGCTGCTTGGGAGGGTCGTTTCCGGGCGAGACCTACAAGACACACCTGCATAGAATCGTCCAGGAAGATAAAAATCCGGATTCGGCAACATTGGGAAGAACGAAGGGGTCCGAACAGGGAAGAGGAATAGATAGATGAGCCGCTTAGCTTTTTTGACGGAATTGCTGCGACTTTCGGTCCGCAAGTAGATTTCGAGTCTTTGCGCTCGCCTGATAGGCATCGTCTCGTAGCTCCGAACATGAATCTTGATCCCTTCCGATATGGTGTCTTCCAGGAGGTTCTCAATGTCCCAGTTCGCTGGATATTCCAATTCCAGACGTCTTTCACCAAAAGCCACGGCAACGATTACTCTCAATTCCTTTCTGATGAGCCCACTCACCATTCTGCGCTCCCTTTAATATTCATCTATATCATGTTGCCATGTCCAGCAGCACATACGATACTAGGCGTTGAAAGACGATGAAGCAACTACACTTTGCTTTAGAAGTATTATGTCGCCACATGAATAGTTCCCTACCTTATTCGGTTAGTCGGCTACTACTCGCTTTCCCACCAATCCTTTCCCAGAGGAGATTGTCGATGCAACCTGCAGCAGATCAAATACGTGACCTGATTGGTGGAAGAACGTACAGTAGCCGGCTAACTATATCGCGTAGCTAACTATTCATGTGGCGACACGAGTACCATGGACCAGACGGGCAAAGGTGCACGGAAGCCGCAAAAAGCTTGTGATTGGTCAATGGCTTGCGCTTAGCGCCTTCCGCGGGAAGTGCAAACCGATGCTTGGAAAACAGCAGTCTCGTCCACTGTGCAGAGCTAGAGTGGGTACTGGGAGAGGACGAGGGGGTGGTAACTGGTTGGATCAACCAAAGGGGCTTATGGATGTCCATCGTCTCTGGAACGTTCATCATTCATCAACATAGCCCCGCAGTCGACGTCCTACCAGTTGAGAAGCACGAATTATGCAGTGAGTTCCCCCAGCTTGTCAAACATATAATCAGCTGACAATTAGCGTTCTAGCTTTGGTCAGCAGCTTAGGACATCTCTGATCAAGGATTATTATTACTACTACATTTCTTACGACGATCTCAAGAAGTCGCTCACCACACCCTACGAAACCGAGCCAACCCCGGAGCAACCCAACCCCAAGCGGAGACCATGGAACGAGGGAAATGAGAAGTCCTTCGTCGAGGAGCTAGAGGCAGAGCTTGACAAGGTCTTCACCTTTCAGCGAGTCAAGGTTGAGGAGACTGTGAGGCGTATTCGGGGCACGGAGCGAGAGGTCAAAGAGGTCCTTGACCGTTATAGCAAGTATGGTCCGCGGAAATCAGCCAACGGACACGCCCTAGATGCAGACCACGATGGACCTACCGAGGAGGAATTCATGCTTCTGGAAGTGGACATTAACGACATCATCGCCGATGTCCACGACCTTGCAAAGTTCACCCAACTCAACTACACGGGCTTTCAGAAGATCATCAAGAAGCATGATGTGAGCTGCGAATGCTCGCGAAAAAGACTTGCCGCTGACTCCGTGCTCAGAAGCAGACATCATGGCAGCTTAAACCTGTCTTTGCCGCTCGCTTGAAGGCAAAGCCGTTCTTCAAAGACAATTATGATGAGTTGATCTACAAGCTGTCCAAGCTGTACGACGATGTCCGCACAAGGGGTAGTCCCACCAAGGGAGACAGCGCGGCTGGGGGTAATCAACAGAACTTTGTCCGGCAGACTACTAAATACTGGGTGCATCCGGACAATATCACTGAGCTAAAACTCATCATCCTGAAGCATCTTCCCGTATTGGTGTTCAACCCAAGCAAAGAATTCGAAGCCAAAGACTCCGCGATCTCATCGATTTACTTCGATAATCCTGAGACATGGGAACTCTACACTGGTCGGCTCAAGAAGACGGAGGGAGCGGAAGCCATCAGATTACGATGGTACGGCGCAATGGATACGGAGACAATCTTCGTTGAGAGGAAGACACATCGCGAAGATTGGACAGGGGAGAAGTCGGTCAAAGCGCGCTTCTCACTCAAAGAGAAAAAGGTCAACGACTTTCTGGCCGGCAGGATCAGTGTTGAGAGCATCTTCGAGAAAATGAGGAAAGACGGCAAGAAGAGTGAAAAAGAGATAGCAAACCTTGAACGACTAGCCCGTGAGATACAATATCGAGTCATCAAAAGAGGCTTCGTTCCCGTCACAAGATCTTTTTACAATCGTACAGCTTTTCAGCTTCCAGGTGACGCTCGCGTCAGGATATCACTTGACACAGGACTGACGATGACCCGCGAGGACAACCTTGATCACCGAGAACGCGCGGGCAAGAATTGGCGCCGAACGGATATCGGTATCGACTACCCATTCCCTCAGCTTCCGCCAGAAGACGTCGAGCGCTTTCCCTACGCAGTACTGGAAGTAAAATTACAGACGAACGAAGGCCAGGAGGCTCCCGAGTGGGTGCGCGAACTGATTAGCAGCCATCTCGTGGAAGCTGTACCGAAGTTCAGCAAATTCATACATGGCACTGCGACCCTATTTCCAACCCGAATCAATCTACTCCCGTTCTGGATGCCGCAGATGGATGTCGACATCCGCAAACCGGTTAGTCACCGCTTCGGCATCGAACGCCCTGGCCAATCGGCCAGCCGCAGCACCAGCGATGACCTTCTCGATGACGATTCCGACGACGAGGACGACGAAGATGGAGAATTTGCGCCCCAAAACGGCAGAGCATCGCACGACCACGAAGACAATGACAGCGACCCGGGCATCCACCGGCTCCGCGAAGCCCGCGACGCAATGGAGCAGTACGACATGGCTCGAGGGACAGACTCTCCGCTCACAACCGGCAACGCCCTCGACATCGAAGAGCGCATAGCGAATGGCCCAACGACCAACACCAACGACTACCCCCTCTACGACTCCGAAGAAGAGGACGACGACTCCCAGGATCTTGCACGTAACAAACACCCCTGGCCCTGGCTCCGCAGTAAACTCTACCACCACGTCTACCTTCTCAAAGACTACACCTGGCGCTTCCTCACCACTATAGCACCCATGGCCCACTCAACAGAAATCCCAGACCGTTCAGGGCAAGTCCACACCAAACACTTTAAAGCCCCCAAAGGCAAACGGATCCATGTCCCCGTGCGCGTAGAGCCCAAAGTCTACTTCGCCGCGGAACGCACCTTCCTCTCATGGCTGGAGTTCGCCATCATCATTGGCAGCATCGCTGCCACGTTACTGAACTTCGGTGATAGGATCAGTTTGTACAGCGCTTGCGGGTTTACGGTGATGGCGTGTGCGAGTTTGGTGTATAGCATGGGGTTGTATCTTTGGAGGGTGAGGATGATTAGGGAGAGGAGGGCGGTAAGGTATCATGATCGGGTGGGGCCGACGGTGTTGTGCGTGGGGCTGTTTGTGGCCGTGGCGATTAATTTTGGGTTGAGGCTTGGTGAGGGATGAGTATTCAAGGGATTAGTAACGTTGCTTGGGCGTTGTGAATCTGCGTGGAAGGGGTGGGGCTAGGAAGAGCTGGTCATGGCATTGGTGGCGTTGCGTTGTTATAGATACTCTATTAGTGAGAGTGTGTACATAGATGAGTGACTCGAGATCAAATACGATACGAACACAAAAATACAGACCACCAACCGTGAACTGGAATTACGAAGCTTGTCCGAAGTTACATATATATTCTACAACGCCTGCTGGCTGCTTACCAAAAGGACGAATTCCCGTCCGATGTCTACTTCCCAATGCTGGTGTCTACCCTTCCGACGACCCACGCTGTGACGAAGACGCTGAGGACCCCTAGGAATATCGTAATGGGTTTGCGGAAGGCGGCGGTGAAGGGGTAGTCGTATGTGACCTGGGTGAGGACTGTTAGCGTGGTGGGGAAGGTTGGGGAGATGTAGCGCTCTGATGGGGGAAAAGGGGTTTCCAGTGTAGGATTGTGAAGGTAGTTGATGAGCGAGCCAAAGAGGCCTGGGGAAAGAGAGGGAATCGAAACGAGCAGCATGCACGATGATGGAATGGGCAAAGTAACGAGACTTGAGACTGACGATCAGGTCCTGATCCCTTGACGCATCCACAACATTCATGGCCGTCAGCTTCAGCATCGTCCTCCCCAACGTATCCATAAACGTCCTGTGCGACAGAAGCTCATCCCCCACCAACGGCACCGCCGTCTCGAACTTCACGTTCGTCGCCCCTTCGGGAAGAATGACCCTGACCTCCACCTTCTCATAGGAAACCCCCTCTGCCATCTTCGGGCCCTCGAGGAACGGCACCTTCAGTATATACCCATCGCCAGCCTTCAGTTTCCGCAGGGAGTCCTTGAGGTTCGCATCCCATCCGATGCGGAAACTGTACTTCCAGCCGCCGAAAACGGGGTATCGAGGCTTGAGCTCGAGGTTCGCTTCCTTTAGATTACTCCTGAAGCGGCTGGTCGACACGTTGCCGATGTCGTCTGTGTAGTACGGATCCAGGGATCCGATCTTCAGCGGGACTTTCAGCTCCTTGATCGCGCTCGTTGGAGGGTTGTAGTACTGCGACGCCGCCCACGCGACACGCGAGAACTGGTTCTTCAAATTTGCGCCTCGGTTCGTCAACCAGTACCGCTCTTCGGTTGCGAGGTTGCCGCCCCATTGGCTGACTTCGACGTCTCGCTCCAGCAGCGTGGCGTGGATGAGCGGTTTCGTGAATTCGTACCGCACGCTCGCTTCCTGCTCTGCGCCTGCGGGGATGTTGTCGTAGGGCCCGTAGGTGAAGGTTGAGCCTTGGCGCTCGGGGTCGGAGGTGTAGTCTGGGATCTCGGCGTTGGGGAATTTGAGCTTGGTTTTTTGCTTGGAGGTAGGGTAGCAGGAGGGGGCGAAGGTGGAGAAGGTGTGGAGGAGGTATTGCTTGTCGTTTTGCTCGATGAGGGCGGGGAGGGGTTGGAGCGTGGACAGGATGTGGTAGCTTATGGAGAGGGTGAGTTGTTGCGAGGGCTGGACGTAGGCTGGGAAGGTGATGCGGTAGAATTGAGTTGGGCTGGTGGAGAAGGGGGTTAGTGGGTTTGGGGGAGGGGAAGATGGAGGAAGGTTCTTTACCTATAGGGATCGTATTCGACGAGCTCGGCGGGAAAAGGAGGCTTTGAAGCATCTTTTTTGTCTCTGACTTCGAAGCCGCCGACTTTGCTGACTGTGTTGGCTTGAAAGGGGAAGTAGTATTTATCTTGAGGTCTTGTGTGGGTATTCTCTATGACAACGTTGATGGTTTCCCGGACGTAGCCCTTCTCGAGATTGATATTCCGCAGCAGGTTGACATTTTTCCAGACCTCCTCGGGTTTGAAGGTGTTTGGGAGGATCTGATGAGAGGATAGTTGATCTGTCAGATTGGAGTCGTCGGCGCTAGATATTGAGAAGAGTGACAGGAAGGCTGCCAACAGAGCTGAGCCCCTCATTGCTAGGGCTCTGGACAGAAGATCAATCACGTCCTTGAGAGCGCACTCGTTCAATCGCGCATTCCATAGAGTATCCAGATTGAAGGTGGCCTCACCCAAAGCGGCTAGCGCCTGTCATGGGTGGCCTGATATGGGTACGACACGACTACCATGTAGAGCAGACTGAACGCTTCACATTTACGAGGCCATATCTCTTCAACCATACATTTGAGGCCGAGTGACAACCTTGTACAGAAGATGCAAGATTAAGTTCCTTGCTTCGAGGAATCGGTGATAAGCAATATAGTGTACTCGAACGCTGTCACTTCAAAGTACAATCCAGTTTATGGCCATTGAGACGAAAGATCTCTGATATGGCAGTAAAGTCAAGACTGGACCACCACGGAGCTTGATACCAGTTTCTGCATCATTGGCATAGCCCCATCAAATTGGGGACATCGTGATCGCAATGGCTTCTCTGTGCTTGACGTCTTTAAGGCTTACTGGTAATGCAACAAGGCGATTTCGACCGTGCCCAGGCAGTCACCAAGCCAGCAGATATTTGTATACAGAGCCTGAAAGATCGCATTCCAGGCTCAATCCTTGGTCTGGGGAAAGCAATCCAATTTTTAAGGTATCCGAGGAAATTCGTGAAGCTATTGCGAACAAGCACAATGCTGCGACAAAACCCGTAGTAGCACTTGAGACGGCTATATACACCCACGGTCTGCATAATTTCTACGTCCTTGGCGGCTCGGTACCTTACGACGCTCACAGGATTCCCCTACCCTGACAATATTGCCTTGGCATCTCATCTAGAGTCTGTCGTCCGCTTAAATGGAGGCATCCCGGCTACTATTGGGGTTCTCGATGGCGCGGCCCGCATAGGTCTAGAATCGGAAGAATTGATTCAGCTTTGCAGTTCAGCAGGCAACGCAGACATAATGAAAGTCTCGACTCGAGACCTGTCATATATCTGTGGTTTGGTACAACACCAACGACTACTTTCAAGGTGAACTTTGTCTGAAATTTTCACATCAGGGCCTCAACGGACGTAAGCTGCATGGCGGAACGACAATTGCCGGCACAATGACGCTCGCTCACAGGGCCGGTATCCAAATCTTCGCGACAGGGGGCTTAGGTGGTCAGTATTGAAGCTTCTGATACCTCCTTTGTATAGTGTAATAAGAACTGCAACATGTCTGGGGAAGAAACGTTGTCAGACGAGCTACTTCAAAGTCATGCTGACCCCAAGATTTTCAATAGGAGTCCACCGAGGAGCAGAGACCTCGATGGATATCAGTGCTGATCTTATCGAGCTTGCACGAACACCTGTTATCGTTGTTAGCAGCGGGTGTAAAAGCTTCCTTGATATCCCTCGTACACTCGAAGTTCTGGAAACTCAAGGTGTAACCGTAGCGACTTTTGCGGACGGACGCGAAGGTGCAGTAGACTTCCCGGCTTTTTGGACGCGAGAAAGCGGTATTCCAAGCCCCCTGACCGTCAGAAATGAGGTGGAGGCCGCAGGTATGATATGTGAGTAGGACCGTCATCTTCTTGAGATCTTCCTAAACATCTCTAAAATCTGTGCCTTTCTTACGTCCACCTTTCAGCCATTGCTTAAGACGCTTCAACCACCAATTCTCCCGGCTCATTTTGAGATAGGGTATCTATTTGTTTGCTTTCGTGCCTGGGGCTCGGCACTGGCTGATCAGCCTCATCGTTACTTCTTCGGAACCTCGTTCAAGAAGGTGGTGCATGATATCCTCTCCGTCACTTGTACCGTCAAGTTGCGGCTTGGTAGCATGAAACCTCGAACCTTTTTAGATGTATCCGGAGATGAATTGAGACTGATGGTGTATATCCTCAGTTGCCAGGACGCAATTGGGAATCAAGCCTTCGATACTCCTCGCGAATCCCATTCCGACAGTGGACTCCATTGCAAAGGACAGGATGGATCAGATCATTGGGAAGGCTGTTCGAGATGCTGAGATAGCCGGCGCCACGGGGCATCGCAACACTCCGTTCGTGCTGGAAAGAATCCGTGAACTCAGCGAGGGCATGACTGTAGTTTCCAACAGATCCCTCGTGGAAGCAAATGTGCTTCGCGGGACCAGACTCGCTATTCAGTATGAGATTCTGCAGCGAGAGAATCAAACCGACCAGTAAGGACATTGCGCTCTTAGAGGCGCATGAGCTGAATCAGACTTCAGCAAAGACATGCACCCTGGCGTCAGTGTCAAACAACCTGATTACAAGACTCTGTCTTTTTCAACAAAAGGATCCAAGGCTTCGGTGACTGCGTCTTCCGGAGTTCGTCCAAAATCTAATGTAGATGTTTTGGTAGCCGGATCTCTAGCTATAGATCTTTGTTGTGACTACACTCCCGCTTTAGCCACTCAGCGATCAGAGGTACCGCAAGCGTCAACATCAAACCCAGCGCTGATATTTCAAAGTCTTGGGGGCGTCGGTGCGAACCTCGCCACTGCAATTCATTATCTAGGTGCTTCGGTCCGCCTCTGCAGCGCTGTCGCAGATGACCTCGCAGGTCACACGGCACTGGAAATGCTGCATCAGAGAGGCCTAGAAACGTCAGGTGTCAAGAAGCTTGGCTCAAGCGTACGGACTGCTCAATATGTCGCGTTCAATGACGCCAACAAGGATCTGGTCTTGGCCATGGCAGATATGAGCATTTTAGAGGAGACCGAAACAGATTTTGAACAGCTTTGGCAGCTCCAAGTGGATATCGCAAAACCGAAGTGGCTTATGCTCGACGCCAATTGGTCCCAACAGGCGCTCCAGAAATGGATATCAGCGGCCAAAGTGGCAAGAGCAAAGGTTGCTTTCGAACCTGTGTCAGCTGCAAAATGCAAACGACTCTTCCCAAAGTCGTCAGAAGTGACGGCAGCGCTATCAACCATACCACAGAATGTCGTTTCTCTGGCAGCGCCTAATGCGCTGGAATTAGCATCTATGCACGCCGCAGCCAGAGATGCCGATTACTTCGAACGCGCTGATTGGTGGCATATCATTGACAGCATGGGTCTCTCTAGCTCTGGATCGCGGGACAAGCTCGTCTCCATGACCAATACGTCGATTGTTGATCAAGGCGTTCCTCAACAAAGCCTGCAACTATTGCCTTTCATCCCCACTATCCTCACCAAACTAGGAAGCCAGGGTGTCCTCATGACTCAATTACTTGGACCCAATGATCCTCGCTTGACTTCTGCGTCATCTTCACCACATATCCTCACTCGGTCATTGAACGAGAACGGCGTTGTTGGGGGAGTCTTCATGTGCTTGTTTCCGCCTGCGGAGATTGTGCCTACAGATCAAATAATTAGCGTCAACGGTGCCGGCGACACATTTCTTGGTGTAATAATGGCTGGGCTTGCTCAAGGGAACCCAAGGCCTCTTGCTGATCTCGTGCAAATTGCACAACAGGCCAGCGTGATGACATTAAAGAGCAAGGCATCGGTCAGCCCTTCGATTGCTACGTTGCGAACTAAAGTTGAGGACGAAATTGACAGTCAAATTTCACAGTGAGCGATCATAAGCACCGGATGCACAGAGTTGCTAGTCCTTTCATGGCCAAAATTCCAAGTGAGCTACCTACATCATTCTGGAGACGATTGACTATTCACAGCGAGCGGAGCCCGCCGAGATCTGTCTTCGTTCTTCGAGTCGTAACAATATCATCAGAGAGTGATAGCATGCGCTTTACCGCGAAGTCATCTGCGATGCACATTCTCGCCAGTAGTAGCAGTGGTACTTTCTCATCGTTCCTAGTTGAGCTCTCAACATCAGTCTCCCACTATCTCAATTCCTCTGGCGAGGTCTTCATTCTTTCTTCCACTTGCAATCTATTGCAAGATGTCTGGCTAGAAAATGTGGCGACAATATACAACCACGTTGCGCGAGACAGTATTCCCTGCAAACGTCACGCACGCGATTTCCTCGCCGACCAAGGCGGAACATCGCCCGAGACCGAGATCACGTGCGCCGAAGACCTTGTTCGAATGACGAAGAATAGGCAGGTGATAAACATGGCATTACACCAATTCGAACGCCAGATCGTCCGCAAAGTCCAAGCTCGCGGTCATCGAACAGAGGATTGTTACGGCGTCGGCGCTGTTCAGCATCCCCGTACTCGACACGCACCGAACGACCAAGGTTCATCCGCTCGTACGATCAGCTTTGGAGTTTGATGAAATTCAACCCTGCCGAATGGCAGTTCAGACTGCAATACATGACATTGAAGCAGCTTCTCCACCTCTGTGAGTTGTCTAGGCTTCCAGATAGCATTGGATGTGGGGAAGAGATGGTTCCGCCTCTTCAACATCCGGATGCCGAATCCGACTTATACTTTGCCATCAACGACCAATGGTCCAAAGAACGAAATACGTTGAGCAAGATGATTTTGGAGCAGACTGAGAAGACGTGTCGAGGCATACACGAAGAAGAATTTAGACTTTGTCTGGTATACGCCGTCGATGAGGGCTTCACGGAATTCCTGGTCTGGTGGCATCACTAGCAAAATCCCTCAAGGGAGGTCGTGTGTGGGATGCATCGAAAGAGCCACCCTACAAGAAGGAGTATAATTGGGAACTGTGGTAAGATAATTCAGATAAGGAAACATAAAGAGATGCCTTAAGTGCGAAGACTGGAGGATGCGTCGACGAGCACAAATAAAGTTAGTAATCATTTCATTAACCCAAGAGTCCAACCTAGCTACCTACAACTCCCTAATCAAAACAATCCATTAGTCGAAAGGGAAAACTTCTACGTCTGCCCACCATATAGTGACCGCGTCAGCGAGTCTAATGGTACTTGTTTCGACACTTCTGACGAAGTCAGCGTTGTCCTCTGGCTTGAAGGATTCTGTCAAGTGCAGTATTGTTGCAGCTTTTCCTTTGGAGACGCCATTGAAGAGGCTGGGGATCTCGTTACGTAGTTGACTCCAAAGTCGAGGTTTGATGACCGGTTCTTCAATGTTCAGATTGACCAGCGAGGGGTGCGCGACCAGGAATTCCCGAAGAGTATCCGCTGTGGCTGTGATGTGTACGAGGTTGAGGTGTCTGAGCTTTGGAAACTGGAATTGACCTAGAAAGCCTAAGAGATTGATGCTAAGATCCGATGGGTCCTGGATTAGCGTGAGAGACTCGAGGTTCCTAATTGTTCGGAACCAAGGAGCGACCACGCAGTCTGCTATTTGGATGTCATAAAGCTGATCCAACGTCGACGGTGTTTTGGTGCCACTTTCATCGCATAAATCAATTGTCAAAGTCCGGAGACATGAGAAGTTGATCTGTAGGGGTGGCTCTGTACAAATCTCGTCAAATGCTCTTAACTTAAGATTTTCGATGGTGCTACCACATCGTTCTCGCTCCAGTAGGAACAGTTCGATACTGAGGTTGTCACATACCTCGTCCAACAACGTATGTTCGAACCCATCTCTCCTGGAGCACGTCGCCATTTCGACGCGCGTGATATCGAGACTTTCATTTCCGGGCTTTCGGCGGTTCAAGTTGACCAGGTCGTCACGATCGAGAGATTCAAGACTGTGGACTCCTCGAAGCCTCTCAAAAAAGACTCGCTGGACTGTTGGCTGGCTGGTTTTTTGGGCTTCCCGGGCTTCGAAAGACCACTTCCCAACAATTTGCTGACCTTTCCACCAATATCCGTAAGCGTGAATCGTTTCTTGCAGGTTAGGAGCCGGTTCTGATACCAAATGCAGGTTTTCCTGAAAGAAAGGACTCTCCCCGAACAAATTGTCTACATCCATCTCATCGTCATCGCCATCTGGGTGGTCCCTACGATCCTGCTCTTCTTCCATTATGAACTCTCTCAGACCTACGTGTTCAGACAAGTACTCTTTAAGCCAGATGTACAACTTTTCCTCCCCTGATTCGATAAGGAATTTCTGCACTTCGAAGTAATCAGGAAGCGGCTCTTCGCGCGACAGGTATAGAACTTCGACCAGAGGCGCGAGCTCCGGGCTCCGGGCGATCTGGTTAACCTTCTCGTAGGAATCGGGATGCTGGTGTACAACAAGGCCAGCAAAGGTATTCGTGGTCGCACGAGCGTAGAACCGCCGTGCCGTCAGCCGGAGATTCTTGGATGCTTCATAGTGTTCGGCGGCGGCGTCGCAGATCATATCAGTAATCTCATTCGGCAACTCGTTGATGCCTTGGGAGATTGGTGATGCCATCTTTGTGCTGTTCGAGCGTGTTCGATTCCCAACGAATAGATCGATAGCTAGCTCTGCAGCGTGCTTGAGTCCTGCTCAAGAATCAAGAAGGTTCTGTGTTGTGTGGAGATGTCTTAGAGACGGCAAGTGCTGATGGCCATGCAGTGTGCCGTCCAGTCGAGCCCTGAAATATGCGCAAGAGGTAACAAAGAATCTTGAACAATGACAAAGGGTATTGTAACTTCCTACAGAACTCGATCTTGAGAGATTGGATGCCCGAGACCAGGCTTTGTCCGCATTATACAAAGACTCGGCAATTGGCATTGTCATCGAGTCGAGGAAGAGACAGAGCCAGATCTAGATTCTGTTCAAGATCCACACATTGCCTTGGAAGGCGTACATTACAAACCGTTGAATCAACACCTAGAGGAGTAGATGAAGAGTTGTGATTGACACAACATTCACTGCTCGCTCAAGGATCCACCGCTCAAACTGTCTCGTCCATACCTTTGTGACACCAAATGACAGTTTTGGTAAACCAGCTTTCGCTTCACGCCACATCTAGTCAAGCGTTGCTGTCTCATGGTTATCGAACGCTTATTTGATATCAGAACCACGACCAGAGCCCATTCAGCCGCGAATTCAAAGTCCGCTTTGGCTTCCAAGGGGAAGACCCAGCTGTTCTCTTCTCTTCTCAATTCTCATTCTTCACATCTTCATGGTCACCTATACTCCACCCGCGTCAACTGATATGGCATGAATTAGGGTACTTTCTGGTGCTTCGCTAATCGAAAAAATACCCCAAACCCATTCATCGAAGCTATCAATTGAATACGACTTGATATATGTATATTTTTGCCGCGGTCGCGCTGGTTCTATGCGCCGACGTGGATGGCTGCTTTCTGTTTGGCGAGCTCCTGATAGGTCACCAAAACCCACCTCAATCCTTTTATTGGGGTTCTGATCGACTAGTCGACGTGCGCTAAGGGTTCGGGCTTTTGCCCCGGACGGCCACTGGTCGATCAGTCTATCATCACTCCGTCAAAATATGTCTTAGACATATCAAGAAGGGTCACTACAGTACTACATAAAATCCAAGGACTTATGGGCTGAGGAGGGCGAAGCCGAGTCAAACATTCTCTCTCCAACACACTGGCACCACTACTTGACACTCTTCGACATAAATAGTTCGCGCAACGATACGGGGGTAGAAGACCAACCAGCCATAAACAACTTACAGCTAAAAGGGCAGATAACCAAAGAGTACAATATTTAGACTGGAAGATCGATTGTATAGGAATCTCAAGGGAGGTTTCGAGAACCCGACTACATCTTGCTTAACCTCTAGTTCGAGCTACCTTAGGGCGTTTGAGAATCAAAACACAACTTTCAGGGGTGTGCCGTAGCTTAGTGTGAACAAGGTCCGGCTCAGCCTCCTTACGAGGCTTGGTGAAGGATTGACTGCATTAGCTCAGTGTCAGCCTTGCTGCTCGTCGAATCGGAAGGGAACCTATGGCCCAACGCCGGTCTCCTATGCTAACTTACGCCGTGAGCTATTACTTTAGGTACCTTAGTGTTAATGTTGTCGTCCCCCCGAGTCTCGCATCTACCAATCTTGATCATCAATCATTGCTACTCTGGCTCTTTATCGTTCAACAGAGCGCCTTTTTTTGACTGAGGTCGCCTAAAACCATCTTCCTGTTTTCTATAATCTGTCGACAAGTAAGAGGCCTCTCGGACTGCTTAGACCTCAGGTTTTGATGTACTTTCGCGGCTCGTTTCGTAGACACTACACCTAGATCACCTGTTCTGGTGAAAGAATGGACCCTCAAGAATTTGACGTAATTGTGCTTGGAGCAGGTAAGATTTTGTTTACTGGTCTTACACCGTTGCCTCAGTTCTCAGATGTGTCGCGCCAAGCCTCTTCGGGTTGACAAGCAGCCTTCCAGTGACACTTACATCGTCTAACGTCGCCATGGCTGACTCATGGTCCCATCTAGGAATATCTGGCATAGCAGCAGCGAGGTTCTATTTGGAGGTGCATCCTGAATGCCGGCTTATCCTATTGGAAAAAGATACATGCCTTGGTGGAGTGTGGAATTCTAGAAGGGCGTATGAAGGCTTTTGGACACAATGGACCGTTGGGACCGCGGAGTTCTCCGATATACCCATGCCTCGTCCTCCCGAGGGCGACACCTACTATGATTTCTTCAAAGCGAAGTATACCACTCAGTATCTCGAAGACTACGTTGATAGACGAACCTTTGCCGGCCGGACGTTGCGGGAAAGAATCCGGTTTGGTTCCTATGTACACAGGGTCGTGAAAGTCGACGGGAAATGGGTAATTTCTGTCAAAGACAAGACAGGCGATACACACACTATCCACTCCACGAAATTGATAGTGGCCAGCGGTCTTACATCTAGGCAATACATGCCCTGTCTTTCTGGCAAAGAAAAACTCGATCGCCCGATAATACATCAGGAGAACTTCGGGCAATCGTCGATTCTTTCCTCGCCAAACGTACAGTGTGTTACTGTACTTGGTGGAGCGAAGTCTTCAGCTGATATGGTATATGCTTCAGTCAAAGCAGGGAAAAAGGTCTCATGGATCATCAGGGAAACCGGAACAGGTCCAGCTTTCTTTGTTTCTCCCAAGGGCAAAGGCCCATACAAGAACGCTTTTGAGCTAGGATCTATCAGAGTTGCCTCTGCGTTATCGCCTTCATTTCTTGCTCCAGAGAGCTGGTGGACTAGGTTCTTGCACGAGACTAATTTGGGTAGAAAAATCGTCAATGGGATCTGGACTGGAGCAAACAATGAGACTCAGCCTCCTACGAACATTAAGCATCGAGAAAAACTTTTGCCTCATACACCGTAAGCTGTCTGCACTTACTACTGTGAACTACACTTACCAGGAGTAGAATTTTCTGGCAAAATGGGACCGGCGGCCTGCTGAATCATGAGGACTTCTGGGTTACGATTACGGACAGTGTGGACATCTACCAAGCTGACCTTCGCGAATTGGACTTGGGGCTTGTACGCCTAGAAAGCGGGGAGGAGATCCCCACTGATGTCCTCTTATGTGGCACGGGCTGGTTGCCGGGCCTTGATTTTTTCGACACAGACCTTCTCCTCAAACTTGATTTGCCCCATGAGGTTGGGGATGAGCCAGCGGAGTCCAGCGAAAGATGGGCCACGCTGGAGAAAGAGGCTGATCCGAAAGTAATACAAAGGTTCCCGATGCTTGCAAACCCTCCAGCCCATTACACGAAGCCCCGCACCTTGACGCCATACCGATTATACAACGGAATCGCTTCGGTGCGCGACAACTCCATCGTGTTCATCGGCCACGTTCTCGTCGGGAACTACTTCTCGGTAACGGAGGCCCAGGCCATCTGGGCGACGGCTTATCTTGATCAGCAACTTGCGCTGCCCTCGATGGCGGAGAGGGAAAAGGAGATTGCGCTCTTTACCTCCTGGTGTCGGCGAAGATACCTGAACAATGGAGAGAACGGAAACTGGATGCCTTTCGACTTTGTAGTCTACAGCGACCGACTTCTCCACCAGGTAGGCTTGTCGTCGAACCGCAAAGGCTGGTTCCAGAACCTCTTCTCGCCGTGCATGATGCGCGACATGGCTGGGCTTCGAGATGAGTACCTGGCGAAGTACGGCAAAGATGCTGCTTCGCCTCCCGAGAATACAGCACATACATGCAGTGTATAGCGAGGCAGGAAGAGATATCCGTTGATGAGAAGAAACTCCAAACTGCTACGAGGACCTTCTCTTTCTTTGCGTTTCGAGGATATATGTCAAAGCACCAGATTCCGAGACTCTGAAGAGTATATGTAGAAGGTGCACTCAGCTGTATGTGGATGCAAGAGATGGATGACCGAGGAAGGAGAGTAGAGAACCGTAAAGTTTTACAATCCAATATCGCAGCCGAGATCTTGTTGCTCTAGACGAGATCCACGAATCTCAATTCCAGAGTAAGGCTCGAGGAGAGCAGAGAGATCGATGGGAGGCGCAGCTTCTCTGTGCGGGGGGTGGACGGAGGAGATCCTAGGCGAAGTACGCTGGATCAGAAGAATGGTCGAGTTCCCCCAAGGCCACGTTGCAAGTTGCCGGATGCGTTGAGAGTCGATTGGTAGGTCTTTGAGGCGCTGGATGCCATACGGATCATCTCTCCGCGATGTACGAAGTGGACATTTTTGTGCTTGCTACCCTGAAACGAAACGGAGCAGCACAGCCATGAGAATCATAGCAGCTACCGATAGGGAATCAACAAACATAGATTCACTCGCCAAGGCTTCCAAATCTTTCGCCTGTGCCTGGAACGAGATTTAATGGGACGTGCGGGCCGTTCTGTCGTCCATCCATGTTGGGTCAGTAATAATGGGAGGCTTATACAGATATCAAGTATCAGGAGACAGTGGAAGCACCGAAAGCGGAAGCTAATCCGGAGGGCTATCTAGATAGGAAATTGAGGAACAATCAACGCGGTAAACAGGGGCGATACGTATACCAGTTCCCACACCCATGATCAAGTTTCCAACGTATTGGGACTCGCCTCCTCAACGACATAACTGCTCTTCCTCGCCGCGAGCATTACCAAATCCATCGCGCTCCCGTTGTTCAAGATCTGAAACACGGCTACATCTGCCCCCATGGTCTTGCCAAACCAATTGCGCAGCTCGATCGCAACCAGCGAGTCCACGCCGTAGGTGTGCAGCGGTCTCCCCACATCGATACTGCCCGACTCCACCCCTAGCATCCTCGTCAGCTTGGAGCGCAGGGCTTCCCAGATCACGTCGGCGGCCTCAGCCGTGCTCTTGACGTCGGCCAGCAGGCGGCCCCAGCCGAGGGAAGCCCCAGCGCCGGTCTCGGGCCCTTCCGATCCTCCCGCCAAGCGCGCAGGCTCGATCTGCCACAGCTGCTTGAACAGCGGCATGGACATCCAGGGGAGGTCGACGAGATCCTTCGAGTGCAGCGTTGCCGGCAGCTCCAGGCTGGCGATGACTTGGCTCTGGCGCGGGGGCTGCAGCGGCAGGTGCGGGTCGCAGTAGTACTCGACCAGGGCGTGGAGCTCGGCCTCGGCAAGGGCCTCGTGGCCGGTCGATTGCAGGAATTCCATCAGATCCGGGTGCTCGGACACGATGCCGACGGATTCCACCATTCCGAGGTCGAGCGCGACGGCCTTTTCGCCGTTGGCGACGCGGTGTCGAGCGAGTGCGTCTTGGTATGTGTTTCCGCAGGAGTAGTTGGATTGGCCGACGCTGCCGATGATGCCGGCGTAGGACGAGAGGAGAATGAAGAAGTCCATGCCGGCGGGCAAGAGGTTGTGCAGGTTCCAGGAGCCCTGCACTTTGGGTCGCAAAGCTGCTTCGAAGGACTCGATGGGCATGTTCTTGAACATTGCGTTCTGAGGAGCTATCAGCAGAAGTTTCTCGGTTCGAAAGTGAAGACGCCTCTGCTTACTTGTAAAACCATAGAGCCTTGTATACACCCCTTGATAGGAGGCATGCTACGGCTGCATTCTTCCAGTACGTCTGTTAGTCGCTGGGAATCACTGACGTCGCAAGGTGGAGTCGCCACTTTGACGCCTTGGTCTCTAAGCTCCTGAAGAAAGACCTCTGTTTCCTGGTTGTAGGTTGTGGAGCGGGAGAGGAGTATCAGGTTTCTCGCCTCACGACTAACCATCCAACGTGCAAGACTTCGGCCGATACCACCAAGACCTCCCGCAATCAGGTACGTTGCGTTGGGGTCGAACGTATACATCGCTTTCGAACTCGGAACCACAGATAGAGGAGATTCTTGCTCAAAATCGATGACAAGCTTTCCCCAGTGCTTGCCACTCTGCATGTAACGGAATGCGTCCTCGATACTGGAGGCTTTATACTTGTGGAGGGGTAGGGGCGCATGGATCTGCTCTGATGATGCTAATGACATGACGGACTGCATCAACTCTCCTAGCAATCTCGGATTGGTTTCGATGATCAGTGCTAGGTCCACACTGGCAAACATGACATTCCTGGCGAAGGGACGCATGTATAACCCGTTCAGGGAGGATGTTCCGGTGGCGTAAATATCTTTCTTACCCACCTCAATAAACCTTCCAAAGGGAGCAATGCACTCCCAAGAGCTCCGCAAATTTTCACCGGTCAGGGAGTTGATCACAACATCTACACCGCGACCATTGGTCATTCGGTGTATACCTTTCGCAAAGGCTGAGTTTCGACTGGAAAAGATGTGGTCTTCAGGTATCTTGTAGAGATCCATCATGGCTTTTTTCTTCTCTTCCGTGCCTACGGTGATGAAGATTTCTGCCTTGGTCATGAGTGCAAGTTGGACAGCAGCTTGACCAAAGCCGCCAGCTGCGGAGTGTATGAGAATCGTCTCGCCAGGTTTGAGGCGTGCCCAATGTGATGTGCAGTAGTAAGCGGTACAGAACGCGACCGGAATCGCGGCTGCAGTAGCAAAGTCCATGCCTGGAGGAATCAAGCTTACTGCAGTATCGACGCACCGATTTCGTGTCCGGAACGCATGGCTCAGTGCGCATACCACTCTGTCCCCGACTTTGAATCTGGAATCCGCGATATCACCGACTCGAGTGATAATACCGGCACACTCATTTCCGAAGTAATCGGACGCTACTTGGCCAAGGGAAACCAGAACATCCCTGAAGTTGACCCCAATAGCCTTCGTATCAATCTCAACCTCGTCAGCTGCCAAGGCTTGTGACGCCGCAATATCTTCCTCGAAACGTAGGGTATCGAGAAGGCCGACAGTGCCAATGGTCAACCTCAAAGCTTGTGTTGGGTCCTGGCCAATCTGTTGTCGCTCAACCTCTTTTAGCGCAGTCCTCTCGAATACATGTTTCGTAATATAGTCCGCCTCCGCAACTCGACTGATACAAAGTCTGCCATTCATCTCGGCATACTCCCTCTCATACTCCGAGGTCGGATTGTAGAGCGTAGCATCGAGAACGTTAATAATATGGTCCACATTGCCTTGCACATCCAAACTCTCAATATTCAGAGTCACGAATCTAAAGCCTTCATGTTCCATTGAGACACATCTTGAGAGACCAACTGCTACGCCGGTACGAGGGCTGATTGATAAGGTGGGGTCGGTGTGTGTAAGCCAAAGAATACCAAGCGCCTCGTTGGCCAGATCTTGCAGATTCCCGAACGCTTTTCGGTCGATTCCGTGGAGGTATGGTTGCTCTAACTCAGGAAGAAAGACGCAATGGGCTTGCTTGAATTCCGAAACACTCCACTGCTCAAGCGACAAGACATGGCAATCCTGGTGACCGCGCGATTCTAGCAAGTATTTCACTTTATTGGCTATGGCGCATTGGAAAGCTGAACCTTCTTCTCTGGCAATGACGGTTTTGGGCAAATTTGGAGGTATCGTGCGGAAAGGTTCGGCAGTAGTGATCATAGCACTGCAAAGCTGGTGTTGCGAATCTTCGTAATTAGACACAAGTGCGTCGACACCAGAGAACCCATTCCCCAGCAGACATTTATTCCACATTTCACGGGACATCATCGGCCCCCATCGACGATGATCTTCCGTGCCTGCAAAGGGTTAGCGATGTTATTACGGGAATTTGCAACCCCTACCTAGCCACCAGCCTGAGAGTAGTCCGAAAATGAAAGATATTCTGATCCGGTCGGGATTCACACCCTCGAAGAGAATCAGCTTCCCGCCACTACCGATATTGGTCAGATGATTCAATAAAGGGCAAGGTGAGGCAGTACGGTCTCAATAGCTTTCGAGTGTTCTGTAACGTAACATTGAGCTCGGAAGTTGCGTGCAAAACCTATTAGACAGAATCAGTACCCGAGTAATCGAGGAAGGGAGGAAGAACTCACGTTTGCGGCAATGATCAAATCATAATTGGCAGCCTTGAAGCCTTGGAGCAACGGATCCTTCTCAATGTCCAGTGTTTTAAACGTCATGCGGTCAGTGTCGTACTTATCTTTTGCCTTCTCGAAGAAGCTGGGAGAGATGTCTGTGAACGTGTAATCAGAGAATCTTGGACAGACGTTCGCCCAGCCGTCATGATACGTCAAGGCGTCGATCACGTAGCCAGTGGCGCTGCCAGTACCAGCACCTATCTCAAGCACTTTGAGGCCAGGATTCTTGTGTGCCATTGCGTCGATATAAGTCTTCGTCCTATTGTATACGTAGGGTGCGTCGTGGGCGCATCGGTAGTAATCTTGGATTAGGCTGTCTCTGAAGAGAAGATCTAAAGGGTCAATCTGTCCTCGAAGGATCTGCCCCAAACTTCGGGCTACTCTGGCAATGAGTTTTCCTTCCACGTCTTGCCTTTCAACTGTCTTCAGAAGTCCTTCGATAGCGTTGTTATCACTGATACCGTTCACGCCAAACCTCGCCATGGACTTTGCCAAGACTTCAGCGTGTGTTTTGGACCGGTAATGCATCCAATCATAGTATTTCGCCATGTGTGATGTTCCAATGAGATCCGTTGGATTTGACTCTTGAATTAATTGGTGGATTGTCAGAAGACACACGGCCTCCTTCTCATCTCCCATCATCTCACTAAGGGGTGTTGGACTGGTTTCAGTAGAGCAGAATTTCTCGATCATGGATTTGTCAAGTAAATCGAGATCAGGTCGCCACTCCAGATTGTAGAACCGTTGCAATTGTTGCTTGGATGGTAGGACATCTTTGCCAGCAACAAATGTCATTTCACCTTCGATGGTAGCACAGGGTTGTCCATCTTCTTGCACCGAGACGATGGATACCATGGCATTTCGGAAACCGACCAAGTTGCTTTTTGCATAAGTCTTGATGAATTTGCTGCCGGAAAGATAGTCGTGCGAAGCTGAGAGCCAAAGCTTGTGCACTTTCGTAGGAACCATTGTGGGAATCGGGTGCTTTCCACCCTCCGTGAGTGCAGGGAATGCAACCTGGAGGACTCCGTCCAAGGCTGTAGGGTGAATAAAATGCGAGCGAATACCATCGTGCTGGAGCTTGAGCTTCCATTGCTGGGGGTTCACGGAAGCGGTAGCCTCCCCATTCGGATTGAAGTAGACCGAACTGACAGATTGAAAAGCCTCCCCGTAAAGCAGTCCTTGCCGAGCAAAGATATCGTACAATCTCTTTGAGCTCATTGCCTTTTTACAATTTCGGTCCCCGTCTTCAAAAGTCAGCCTGTATCGACGAAGCTCCTGACGTAGCTCTTCCTCTTCGTTCGAGTGACTATGGTCTCCTACCGCATACTCCACTAATATCTCACCTTGACATATCTCATCCCATTCTCCTCTCTGATACGAATGGAGTCGAAAGCTGCTCCAGGATGTAGGATTCTTATTCGTATCTTTACCCGGTCGGACGAAAAATTGAGTCTCAACGCCTTCAGGGTCTGAAGGCACTATCATGGCTTTGTGGAATGTGACGTCCCTGAAGCGATACCCGGTAATCATCTCATTCGGGTCTCCAAGTTGACGTATCGCCTCGATGGCCATAACTAGCATTCCAGCAGCTGGATAGACCTCGACACCATTAACCTGTAAAATCAGCTTAGAAGACGTTAGAGCACGTTTCTTTGCAGGTAAACCAACCTTGTGATCTTGCACAAATATCATGTCTGAAGTTGACATTCTATTGCGCCACTTTGCCTCTAAAGGATCGCAATCCGAATCACGGGTACCCAGGAGTTCGTGATGTGGGAATTTCCGGAATCTGTAAGACCGACTGCTTCGGCTCTCGAACCAATACTTCTTAGTATGGTTGAAGGGATAGCTGGGCAGATCTGTGAGCATTTGGGGGCTCGTGGTGTCGCCACTCCGTTCATTCACTCTGTGCAAGTCCAATTGGTAGCCAGTGCAATGTAAGCTGCCTACAGCACCCAGTGTGGTCAACAAGGCGGATTGTCCACGTCTAAGCAAGCAGCTGTACTCGAGATCCTCGAGTCTTCCGACCTTTTCAAAGATGTCCATAAGTGGACCTTTCAAAGTGGCGTGTGGCCCGATCTCGATGGCATGATCAACTGTAATTGGTGATATTCCTCCAATTTGTCTTCTTCCTATCTGCTTTGAGGGTTTAACACATATTTGGGATACAGCATCGGAGAATCGGACTGGAGAGACCATGTTGTCGATCCAATATCGAGGTTCGGAGAGGGACTCAAATCGAACTATGTGGCCTGTGACGGAAGATATCATAGGGCCACTACAGCAGGATTTTCCAGGCTTGAGGTCCTGAATCAGCATCCCATATATAAATGCTGCCTTGTCCATATACTCGCTGTGGTATGCAATGTTCATCTTTAGTTTCCGGCAAAAGATACCCTCTCGTTCAAATACCTCTTGCAGACTTTCGAGTTCCAACTCAAGCCCTGTGAGAGTAACGTTCTTGTGACTGTTGATACATCCTATTGAAACTTTCACTGCCACTGGATCGTAAATCCGATCAATGTACGACTGAGCATCTTTTCTGGACAGGCCAACAGACATCATTGCCGTGGCTTCGGAACTAGAATGTAGGATTGAAGCCGCGGCGAGGCCACGGTAGTATGCCACCTTCCATGCTGATTCGCGCGAGAGTCCACCTACACAGTAAGCAGCAGCGATCTCTCCTGATGAATGGCCAACGACAGTAGTAGGGGTTATGTTCCAGTCGAATAACAGATCTACAAGAGCGATTTGAAGGGCTGTGCAAATAGGCTGACTATATGCCGGATAATCCAAGTTCGACACTTCGGTACTCTTGTACATCTCTCCTACGTTAATATTAGCTTTGGAACTCACTATTTTGGTCTTACCTTACCAAGCAAAGACCATTGACATCCAAGACTGTAGAAGTAGCGTTCTGCAGCTTGAAGACTATCTCGGTAGACTGGATAATCCAAAAGTTCTAGTCCCATATTGCACCACTGAGCACCCTGGCCCGTGAAGATGAAGGCTAGCTTGGGAGACTTCAACGATCGTCGTGGTGCTGACATTCTGAAGTTTGATCTTAGATCGCCAATGGAGTCAGTAATTGTGTAGGATCTCCAGGATAGCGAGCTGCGATTTCTAGACAAGGTATGCGCCAGATTACGAAGAAATGGGCTCTCGTCAACGTTGAGACTGCAAATGTATTCTCGGTACAACGTGAGCAAGCGGTTTGAACCGTCTTCGTCCGACGTAGACCACACCAAAAGTCTTGGCCTTGGCGGTGCTAGACCATTGTCATGTGCGAGAGGAGGATCTCCAGAATCGACATGCTGGCTAAAAGAATATGAATCGAGTTCCTCCCGAGTTGGGGGCAATGTTCGAGTTATGTGTCTTCCGTTAAGACCTCGCAGACGTTGATAGTGATAAGCGTCGTCTAACACAGCATGTGCGTTTGCTCCTCCGTAGCCAAAAGAATTCACTGAAGCCCGTCGAAGGCCTGATGTTGGCCAAGGTAAGTTACCCAACGGAAAAGCGAGATTCCATGCTTCTTGTTCAATCATGGGATTTGGTCGTTCGAACCAGACGTTTGGAGGGATCACACCCTTTTCGAGGACTGTAATAGCTTTGATCAAGCCTGCAATCCCACTTGCACCTTCAAGATGGCCTATATTGGATTTGACCGCGCCGATATACAGTGGTTCCGTCACAGGTCGGTTCCCTTTGAAGGCATTATATATGGCTTTGGCTTCCAAGGGATCTCCAAGAGCTGTGCCGGTTCCGTGAGCTTCAACAAACCGTGTTGTCCCCATGTTCATGCCTCCATCCCTATATGTTTGACGAATCATAGCCTCCTGAGCTTTACTACTTGGCTGAGTGATACCAGGAGTTCGGCCGTCTTGGTTCACGGCAGTTGCGCGAATAACAGCGCGGATGGTGTTGTCATCTCGTATTGCATCAACCAGAGGCTTCAAGACGACAACCCCAAAGCCTTCACCACGGGAGTAGCCATTGGCACGATGATCAAAGCTGTAACATTTACTGTCGGGTGATAAGAAATTGAGGTCAGATAGACTTGAAGAAACTTCGGGATTGAAGATCAGGTTACATCCACAGACGAGTGCCTTCGACCTGTAAGCTTGGCTTCAATGCATCGCAGAAGCTTCTTAGGCTCACCATGGAGGACTCTCTGGACCGCAAACTTTGACATGCAATATGCAAAGCCGTCAAACTGCTCGAGCAAGCCGTATCAAGTACCATACTAGGCCCACTAAAGTTGTAAAACCAGCTCATTCGATTGGCTAGCATAGATGTACCAACTCCTGTCGCTCTGTATAGGTTCGCGAGTTCTGGGTCTTTTCCCATCAGAGCTTCGTAGTCTCGGGTGAAAGCTCCTACGTATACAGAAGTATCGGACCCTACAGCACGGTCCATGGGAATGCCCGCTACAGTAATTAGTAAAGCCATGCTACTGGATCGAGATGTTATTTCCAGAACCTGGACCTACCATTTTCAAGTGCTTCATACGTGGTTTCAAGGAGCCATCTTTGCTGAGGATCCAAGGACTTGGCTTCATTTGGGGCGATGGAAAAAAAGGCCGCATCGAAGCATGCCAAGTCTTCTTTGATAAAATGTCCCCCTCTGGCGTTCATCTAGAAACTTGTCAGGAGGTCTTTCTCATGCGAAGAGGGAGCGATTACGTACCATTCCCGGCCTATTAGAATTGCCATCATAGAACGCATCGATGTCAAACCTATCCTTTGGCACCTCTGTCATCGCAGACCTTGCTTCGACTAACATGCGCCAGAAGGCTTCGGGGGACGTGGCATCCTGCGGCAATCTGCAACCAAGGCCTATAACCGCAATAGGCTCGAGCTTGTCTTTTTCGAGGTCTTCTGTGACCCCTTCAAGAGATTCAATCCGAGAACCAGGATTTGCATGAATACCGTTGACCTCATCTCCGTTACACCAGCCTTGTTCGCCAGAGCTCTTGATGTGATCTAGATGATGATACTTGGCAGATTTTCGAGGATTGTCAGATGCTTGAGCGGTAGTAGTATCAGGACTGCGATCCAAGGAAGGCTCTACTTTCAAGGACAAACCGATGTGGTCTAGCTTGCTACTTGACAGCGTGCGAGCGGGGGCCATTGAAGATTGACTCGTCGATATACCACAGAGCGCTGTGACAACAATGGCAAGGGGTGTGGTCCTGGCAAGAATGAATCAGGACTATGTCGTTATAAAAACCGAGCAATCCTGCTTACGCTTCATGATTGATATAAAATGGCAGAAGATACCGAAATCCTTCGAGACTGGGTGCCCCTGGGCAGTGACGTAGAATAGAGTCCTTACCATCACCCAAAAACCCATTAAAGCAGCGGAGGTAGCACTGTGATCGATATGCATGGCTGTAGTAGAGCTAGAGCCACGATAGACGGTGTGACCAAATGACTGTGGTGGATGGCAAAGAATCCTACCATTGGTCACAATTCGGAAAGGCATCAACACCACACAGCCCCGAGATGTCTTACGAGAGAGGTATTGGGCTCCGACTAGTTTAGCTATCACTTGTCGAGACACTATTCTGGTAGGGTTGAGTAGTAGAAAGCCCGGGCAAAGAGAGCTTAGAACTGTGCCCTTGCCGATCCTTATTATTACCAACGCGCCAGCCGTTCGCTCAGCAGAGCATTGAACAGCGTTTTCGCATGTCGGACTAAGGAGTTCCAGGCACTGGCCCTTCGGCTCTCAGATCGAAACCCGTGAAGATGGATGTTTCTCAAAGGAGCCTGAAACTTTGTTTACCTTAGCGCGGTCGAACTAGGTAGACGGGAGAACCATGCTAGTGTGCCCATCAATTCCGCTGGCCTTGCAGCGATTCGGCCCCCACCCGCCGTGCCACATGGTGCTTCCCAGCACGAACTAGTGATGGTTATTTACCGTAAGCATCGATCTCTGACCGTAATTGACGTAAATAACGAGAAATCCGATCGATAAGTGTAAATAACGCGCTAACAGCATCAAGCCTAGTGGATTACCCAAATAGGCTTAGCGCCTTCCTATTAAGGTTAGCGCAAAACGCGATCACTGTTCCTCCCTCACGAACCTGCCACATTTTCTACATCAATCGCCTTATATTGCTTTATTTTATATCTTTATTGCCAATAACATGTCTTCTAAAGTAGATATGACGCTCTAGGTAGCATTTACTATATTTTCTAAATAGCTAGACGAATTATTTAATCTCGTCCAATGCAAATATTGCGATAAAGAAAAGATGACGATTAATACATTTAGAATAAGAATATATCTAAAACGATGCAAAGTCTACATCAATTATTTATCAATCGTCTTAAATAACATTGTTATAAATATTAAACGACGAAGTCAAATTCTTACTTCTTCATCTTTTTGATTAGACACTTTGTCGTTTAAATCAAGCAATTTAATCGTCAATATTTCTACTTTTACTTCTTTATTGATGCAATCGATGCTTTGTTATTCAAAATTTAGCAAAGTAGATCAAGAAGAGATCAATAAACTTGCGACGATAACTATATATTGCATGAGCAACAAAATTAGTCTATTTAAAAGCGACTAATGACAACAATTTCTCTTTAAATTGAATTCGATCTTTAGAGTAACGTCTCGTGCTCTTATTTTAAAGATATTATTAACTTAGATATACGAGAAAATGAAGTAGAAAATTATGTCTTTAATGCAAAGCAACGATTGCATCAATTTTGTTATTAACGATTTTAATAATATTAATTAGCAAAGAATTATCAATCTATTTATTAATATTAACGATATCTTTTTCTATCTATGCAATAAGAATATACTAGACGTTAAGCATAATATTTAGCTTCTAACATTATGAATGCGCGATTAAATACTTTATTATTGCGATAAGCAATCTCTTAGAATTAACTTTTATGCGATCGATACAAAAAACAAGATGCGAGTTGTTTATATTATACTAAACTTATTAAACGATTTCAAATACGTCTTCTAAATATCTTGTAATAGTTATAATCCTCAATTATTAATGCGTAATATTGCAAAGCTTTTATAATTTGCAAAGATCTTTAAAATTGTTTTCGCAATAATTAATTATTTTTATTAAAACAACAAGCAAGTAATAATGTTTCGATATTATTAAATGCGTAAGTATAAACAACATTACTTTATTACTTTTTTAGTTATTGTTCGTTAAAAAACGCAAGTAAGAATGCTTTGTAAAGCATCTAGTTTTAGATTAAAATCAATGCTAATATGCGATGATTTTGTAAATCGATTTTATTAACTTTCTTATTCGTAGCAAGATTGTCTTAAAGATTTATACTATTGACGATATTAAAAATTTAGATGTTAGCGAGTTTATTAAGATTCAATTGCTTAATTATCGTTTCTAAAATAATCTTAAAGACGTTAAGAAAATGTTGCAACTTATATACATGTTACGGTTCCAAGCTAGGTAGACTTTGCTCTCCAATTATTCTTTGAGTCTTCGTTCTCTAATTTCGAGTATACTACGAATAACGTTTAGCGTCTTGGCATTTATAGTACTTATATTTATTTTCTATACATAGTTAGTTTTGCATAGCTAGTATTTTCGTCAATCAACTATATACTAGTTATCAAAGCTTTAACTCTAATATAATACTAGCTATTTTTTTAAATACGACTTTGCGAATCGTATTTTAAAGATACTTATGTTCGCTAACTTTTTTTCTTCGAAACGTACTTCAAATATAGAGCTATTAAAGTTGCTTTAAATATAGAGTTACTAAAGCAATTCTAGATATAAAGTTATTAAAACAAGCGCTTTGCGAAACGTAATTAAGTCGCGACAATAAATACCTCTTAATTGACGTATAACTTAACGATATTTAATTTCGTTAATTCTTTAGTAATCTTGCTAAAAAAAATAAACAACAAATTGTTCTAGCTACAATTCAATAAATTTGCTAGAATAAAATCAATAAACTTGCTAGAATAAAGAAACAATAAATTGTTTCGATTTCGACTCAATAAGTTTGCTAGAATAAAATCAATAAATTTGCTAGAATAAAATCAATAAATTTGCTAAAATAAAATTAACAAATCTACTAGAACAACAATTACAATGCAATTTTGTTGTTGTCTTCGAACAATACTTTTGTCTTCGTATGCTAGAAAATTCGCTACGCAATAAAACAACACTTCAAGCAACATCTATTTTCGATATTAAAAATTTTGCCTCGCGAATGGCATAAGTTATTCAACATTTATATAATTTCAAACATATTTAATCTTAAACTTCTACTTTTGTTTACAAACATTTGTATTATTTGTATCTTATTTATATTTGCAATATAATTAATAAAAAATCAATTTTAAAGAGCAAAGTCAAATTTAGCTTTAACAAGAATCGCAAATTATTTAAGAAACTCTTAATAAATAAAAATCAATTAGATATTAATATTGTTTCTCGTTACAATTATTATTTTATGAGCTCTTTATTAAATTAAAATAATCTTAAAGACAATTTAAAGTTCGAAGAGCACTTTGATTTACTTAAGCACAATGTATTCGAATTTTCGTTATTTGTTCAATTCAATTTTTACGAAATTATAATCGACAAACTAATTGAATCAAATTTGTTTAACAATATAAATTTGTCAAATACATTAATTCGATTTTTGATATATTAATTATTAGATAGTAGCTTTGCTCAATTTTATAACAAATACATCAAAAAAAAAGACAAAAATAAGTTAAATTGACATCGCACTCTAGTTGATCAACTTAACGATTTTAAGAAAAGTTAATAAGAAACGTCTTAATCTCTCTAGAAAGCAATTAAGAGTAACGTAAAAAAATAGCTTTAACTACTTTATAAAAATAGTGCTATTATTATTAAGTTTCGAATTAATAAGAAAATCAATTTCGACTCTATTTATTAACTAAAAATTCAAATTAACTCTTTATAAATTTATTTAAGTTAAACGAAATTAATAATAAATATTCGTAACAAAACAATATATTGTCTTTAACAAAAGCGCAACAATGCTTTAGCTTAATGCGATTTGTTTAAAGCTATTATATATTAACTAAAACAAAAGTTTTCTTTTTTTCGAAATAAAGAAATTGCATTTATTGAGTCTATTTACGTGATTTACAACTCTAGCAACAACAACAAACGTAACTACTTTTATAGATTTAACTTATAAACAAAAGATTAACTTAACAACATTTATTTTATTTGTAATCTTAAATCAAAGCTACAAAACATAAAGAACAATAGATACTTTTTCGATTTCTTTATTTTTATTAGAAATTTCGAAAAGTTTAAACAATAAATTATTGTATTAGTTTCTAAGTTTAATAATACTTCTTAACGTTTTGTTTTTAAAAAAGCTAAACTTAGTCTTGCTGTTGTTAAAATTATCAACAATATTTTTAAAGAAATTAAATATTGTTTGCTCAATAAATTTGCTAATTTTTATTTAATAATAAATAATTTATTTGAAAATTTAAGTGCTTAATAAGACGATTTAAATAAAAAACAACGTAACTTTGTTAAGATTATATTGTTCAAATTTGTTATAAAAAATATTAAAATCTTTAATTAATATGTTAATCGCTTTATATCTACAACAATTAAAGTTTTTATATTAGAAATTAATAAAACGTATTAATTTGACAAAGATTTGAGCTATAAACTTCAAAGTCGCTAGGTTACTTTAACAAATTATATTATTTTAAATTAACTTATTAGATTAATTTGTAAAATCGATTTGAAATTTCAACAAATAAAGAGATTTTGTTCGACTATTATTTGAACTTTTATTTATATATAAGCTACTAGTAACATTAACAAAAGCAATAATCGCATCGACATTTTTAAGCTTTTTAAACGTATTAATACAAATGTTCGCAATATTAATAACTTTAATACACGTATTTCTATTTGCAACTAAAAACAAAACATAGAAATATAATTTTAAACTCTTAAAAACAAAATTAAATCTCTTAATCTTTGTCGAAAATGTCTTAAGTTAAAATATAAATTATATTATAAGAACGTCTTTTCCAAAAACAAATTAACTAAAATTAAAAATAAAACTTTTGTTAAGCTTAAAATTTATAACGTTAGCGACTTCGAATTAACAACATTTAGAGAAAAGAGTTTCTTTAATATCTTAAATAATAACTTAAATAACTTTAACAAGTTAAAAAATTAAATATTTTTAATAAAAGTCGCAATTTAAGATAGAAGCTAACGCTTATACGAAAAACAATAAAAAAGCTTAAAGCTATATTTAATTTACAAGATAAAATTTTGTTTATTAAAGTCGAATTTAGTTCTAACGTTATTGACGACAAGTTGCTTAACAATTAGCAACTAAATTTTTATGTCAAAATTTATTCAAATTAAGTTTATTTGTTTTTCGATAAACGTTATGTTAAAACGATATTACTTATTAATATTAAAGTCTTCGATAAAGTCTTTATAAATAAAAAGTTCGTCAAACTTTATAAACTTTCTATTATATTGCTTTGAAATTTTATCAAATTGCGTTTAATTAATAACAAATTCGTCTCTAATATTATTTATGTTGCTCAAATTATTGTTAATCTTAGCGAACATATTAATATTTTATAATGTTTAATAATTAAACTAAGACGATTCGCAATTATTTTCGACATATTTTAGATTAAGAAGCATAATGTATAAATCAAAGATAACACACGATTTTTTAAGTTTAACTTTAATTATTGCATAAAGCATTGTTTGTTAAATTAACAATTGTTAAAGATCTTCAACAATCGACGCAAACAATTAGAATATTTGTTTTTAAAGTCGTTTAATAAAGTTAACGTTTATCAAATAAATATCTTTGCATTTTTGAAGCTTGTTAACAAAGAAAGCTACAAAACAATTGTTATGCTATCTAAGCATTTTGTTATGCTAGATTAATTAAAGAAAAACGATAGATATTTAGCTTGTATTATAGACAACAATGTTACAATAAACGTTGCAATTATTATTTTTAATAATTACGATAAGTTCTATGCGAAGCTTAAACGAAACTTTTTTAATTTAAAGCAATTAGAGAAGCAAATATATTTAAAGTTTAAACACTAAATTAAGCTCTTTAATTTATAGAAAACTAACAAACTATCGTCAAATAAAAGCATTAATTATGCTATTAATTTTGTTTTAAAAGCAACTTCTTTAATTAAAAAAATCTATAATGTTTCTCGTTAAGAAAAAAAAATTATTAAAGTCTATCTAAATAACATAAAAAGCAAAAATCAAATTTGTAACAACATTTTACAATATATTGTCTTTACTCTTATAATTAAAAAGTCTAATAAAGATTTGTGCGTTTATATAAATTATAAAGATTTTAACGCTTTAACAATTAAGAATTGCAATATTTTATTGTTAATTCGAGAGATCTTGCAACAATTATGCAAAATTAAGTACTATAACAAGTTCGATATTATTGTTGTCTTTAACAAGATTTGAATATATTTTAATAATAAATACAAAACAATCTTTATTATTTGTTACAATTTATTTAAGTACGTTGTAATGTCTTTTAAACTATATAACGCTTCAATTACGTTTCAATCTTTTATCAATAAGACTCTTAATCTTTATTTAGACAATTTTTGCATTCTTTATATAAATAATATCTTAATTTACAATAATATCGAAACGAAACATAAAAACTATGTAAACAAAGTTCTTGCTAAACTTTATAACGCAAATCTTTATTTAAATATTAACAAATATATTTTCTTTGTTAAACAAATCAAATATCTAAATTTAATTATTATTATTAAAGAGATTCGAATAAATTTTAAGAAAATTAAGTGCATTCTTAAGTAAGAAGCTTCTATTTGCGTATACAATGTGTAAATCTTTCTAAATTTTGTCAACTTCTATTGACAATTTATCTATAACTATTTGAATTTAATTAAATTTTTGTTAACGTTTAATAAATTTAAGAACAAAAATCTTAATTTTCTATAACAATTTAACAATTTTAAAGATCTTGCGTTTTAAACTCTTAAAAAAGTCTTTATTGATTAATTTATTCTACATTATTTCGATTTTAATTTAGAAATTTAAATCGAAAGCGATGTCTTTAACTTTGTAGTCGTCACTATACTATTATAAATAAATTTGAATATATTGCTTTATTTAATAATTTACATGTTTAAAATTATGTTGTTCGCAAAGTGCAACTACGAAATCTACAATAAAAAACTATTAATTATTGTTCGTATTTTCGAGAAATAACATTTAAAGTGTGTCGATATATTTATCGAACAATTTATTAAAATTATTATCGATTATTGCAATCTAAAGCATTTTATAACTATTAAACAATTTAATTGTTGTTAAGTTCGCTAAATTAAGTTTTTGTTTAAATTTAATTTTAAAATTATTTATCGATCAAATATATTAAACGCAAAGTTAAACAATTTAATCAAAAAATCGCAAGATTTGCTCTCTAACAACAATAATTCTCGCAATTAGTTTTAACAATAAACAATTCTTAAACAATATAATTTAAGATCGAACATAATTAAAGTTGTTACATTGATTTTGCTATTATTAAGTGTTATCTACAATCTAGTAATGAAGTTAATTTGTTTGTTTCGAAATTTTATCAAATTTAAATTAATTGTTAACAAGAGAATCGCAAAAGCTTGCAAGAAATTTACTTAAATTTCGCTAACAATTAACGAAAACGTAGAATTATATACGCTTTTATTGTTTACAATATTTGCATTATTTTAACAAAACAAACTTTGCTTTGCTAGATTTCTTTTTTTAGTTTCGTTGTCTATTATTGTTGCATTTACGATTTCTTAATTTATAGTTTCGTTGTCTTCAATTATTGATTTTGTTTTTTCTTTTAATATATTTGCTTTGTTTACAATTTATTTGTTTATATTCGCAATCTTTTTTACAATTTAATTCTTATTTGTTGTCGCAATCAATTTAACAAAAAAGAAGAAATTTAAAACAAAATTCGATTTCGAAGTTTTTGTTTAACAAATATCGAAAACATATTTGCATAACAAAAAGATAAAACAAATTATTTATGCTAAGAAAGCTAATAAACAAAAGATTTTAACTATTTTTTGCAAAACAATTAAGTTAGAATTCGAAAACTACATTATAATTAAATATTTAACAATCAATATTAAATATTTACTTGTTTAAAATAAAATATATATATCTCGAAACACAAATAATACTTTTCGAGTCAAAGCAATTAAATTTTAACATAAATTGTTAAGCGTTAAATATTTAAGTCGAACAACTACTTTCGAGAAAGTACAACGTTACTACTATTGATTTACACTATATTTAGACGTCAAGAAATACGTTAAAAGTTGTTCGATTTACAAACACGTTAAATTATATCGCAAATATAAGTATAATTTATTAAAGTCTCTATCTATTTTAAATTGTTATTAACAAAACATATTTTGCAACTTTATTATTTCTTTGTTGTTATATCGCTATAAAGAAAAGATCTTTTAATATATCTTAATAATAATCGATAAACTATTTAAGAGTAAAAAGTTTATATTTATGAACTCTTTAAAAGTTAAGATTGTTGTTTAAATTTTTATCGATTTTGTTTAGCGCATTAAGAACTTTTCAATTACTATTGTTTTTAATAGAGACATTCAATTTATTGCTTACTTTTGATAACATTTCTACAAAAAATTAGAAATTAAATCTAAATTGTTAATTGCGTTCTATTTAGAAATCGACGATTAAATCGAAAATGTTAATGTCGCTCTTAAGCAATATCTTTGAACATATGTGCAATATAATCAAAATAACTAGATTAATTATCTCGTTATCGTCGAATTTGTCGCAAACAATTATATTAACAAGTCTATTAACTTATTATTTTTCTTTGTTATTAAAAATTATTTATTACAATTAGATTTAAAGTTATTTATAATCTTTTTTAACAACATTATATTCGAAACTTGTTACAACATAAAGAACGTCAACAAAACTATCAAAAAAATCGAAATTTTGCGAAATTTTTTTCGACAAGAGCTTATTTAAATCTAAGTTAAACAAATAGAATTCGCTAATTACAAATGCGTTGTAATTTCAAAATTCAAAATTAATAATTAAATTATGTTTGACACTTAAAATATTAAAACGACTCAATTATGCAAATCTTTAAAGTATAAAAATGCAAATCTCTATAAAATTATTTGAGCAATTGACAATTATATTTACGAATTAGAATTGCTCAAGTTAATAAAGATTTATCTAGTATTTTATTTATAACTTTTGTATTTTAACAAAAACAAACTTTTGTCAAATTAACAAATTAAGCTTTTTGTTACGCTAGTACTTCCTTCGAAGGTATTAGGGTGGATTGTGCTTTCGGAGAGGTTTGTAGGCGTCTTTAGGCAATGCAAGCAATCACTTGGTAACAAGGGGTTGCAGCTATAGGCAGTTCCTATGTTCAATGAACCTTGGGAGAGGTTCGATGAACCAGAGTAACAATAAGTAAAAATCTATGATGAGTTGAACACGATTCATAAGGGAGTCGTGTCCTAGTTCCTATATACTAAGGAAATACTGGTTGCTCGCAATGCTCGCTCGTCGAGCATGTCGAACATCATGCTTAGGTTGCTCGCTCCTCGAGCATAGCGAGCATGATAGCAGGTTCGCCCAAGGGCGTAGAACCTGGATCACTGGTACAGCTTTGGTAAGCTCGTAACACTTTTGTCGTTCGTTAATACTATTAACAATATTGACAACAATTTCGAATATTACGTTAAAGGCATCGAGGCATTACAATACGATATGCGCAAAAATAACAATAATATAAATTTAAGTTTAATCGTTATTAATTACAAACGCAAAATGCTACAATATTAAATTCTCTTTACAAGCTATACAAACTACAACGATAGATTTAAATAACTAAACTATTTTATAACTAACAATTGCTCTAACTTTGTTGTTAACTTTTATTACGAATATTTAGACGCAACGAAATCTTACTAGATATTTAAGATATCTTCTAATTAAAAATCTAATAAGTAAAATAGTTCGCATTTATACGTTCTTGCGCTCTATTATTATTGTTGTCAAAACGTCGCTCAACATACATTTATAGCTCTTGTCGTCGCATTTAGAATCGATTCTAAAAACGCATTGTTAACACATTATTATTATTAAAAGTTATTTGTTATGCATTTGCAATCAAAATTAAATTTAATATGTTATCTTGTTTTTTATTGCACTTAACAAAAACTCTAGCAACGCATTATCGATGTATTATTATTGTCGAGAGTTAATCGACATATACTTAAGATTTTTGTCGTCGTCTCTATAGTGCTTTTGCTAGATATTTTATAATTGTCTCTTCTAAAGATTCTTCAAATTAAAATTGACTTAACATTTCTAAATATACGCACGATTGCGTATAAATTGTTGCTAAGACACTTTTATGTTATTTTCTTTCTCTATATTGCAAGTTTAGACAAACGTATTTAAATATAGTTAAAATTTGACAAATTTCAACTTTTTGTTGTTGCTATTCTTCTTGTTGTCGTCGACTTTTCTCTTAAATCACGTAACTAGTCGATCTTTTAAATCTCTTAAATGTAGTTAATTTCTCAATTTTTGCGTTACGTAATCTAGATTTCTCTTTTAAAATTAAAGTTAATAATCTTTTGTATTTTTTTTAATTTTTTTACATTTGATGTTTTCTTAAAATTTATTTATTTTCTTCTTTTCTTTTGATCTTGTTGTCGCTTAACAAATTGTTCAAAACTCGATTTTTACTACTTAATAATTGTTCGATATTCGATTTTCGCTATTCGACAATTGCTTAACATTTTATTTTAAGCATCAAATTGTATTCGACAAACGTACTTAATATTAATCGAAAATAGTTAAAAATTAATTAGAACGCTATTTGCAATATGCACGTTCTTTGTTTTGCATATTACTATTTTTTGCACATTTTATTTCAAAATTTTCGATTACTTTTTTCTACTTGACAAATTTATTCTTTTGTTCGACATGTATCAAAAACTTCAATTTTAATTGTTAAATAATACTTAATATGTATTTAACATTAATTAAAGCTTGTATTTAATAAACACTCGAAATTAATTAAAGTTAATTGAAAACGTTAACTAAAAAACTTAATATTACTTTGTCGAAATTTGCGAGTAGAAGAGAAAAGTAGTGTTACGATTTTAAGCTAAATAAACTTCGCTCTTCAATTACTCTTTAAATTTTCGCTCTCTAGTTTCGAATATACTACGAGTAACGTCTAGCGTCTTAACACTTATAGTACTTATACTTATTTTTTGTACATAGTTAGTTTTGCATAGCTAGTATTCTCGTTAATTAACTATATACTAGCTATTAAAGCTCTAACCTTAACATACAAGTAGCAAAAAATATTAAAGTCTAATAAAGTACATCTAAACTATGTAATTACTAGATAAAAAAAGATTGCAAATTATTTATAATAATTGATTGCTTATACGAACTATTTTTATGTAAACAAAATACGAACAATATTTATATTTTGTTTTAATGCAAAGAACGATTTAATTTATCTTTGAAACAATCAATTTAATAAGCAAATAACTAATATACATTTTGCAATCTATTATTTTGATCTAATTAATTAGCACATCGTCGCGACGATTAATGAAGAAATAACACTACTTAGATGTCTAAAGAGATATATATATATGAAGAAGATCTTTTGTGCAACTCGCAAGCAATACTATCAATTTAAATTACGCATAAAGTTATAACTAACTAGTAATTACATGTAAAGCGAAATAAACAACTCTTTATTGTTTTAACAATTGTTCTTTGTTGTTGATCCTTATTTAGCGACTCTTACAAAGCGATTATATTAAACGCTAGCAAATTTCGTACTCTTTAAACGAATCTTTTTAGCGATAAACTTTATTTATAGCAAGGTTTGCAATCGATTGCTAGTTAATTGTGCAAATATGTTTTAATTTTTGTTTATAAACGATCTTGTTTTAAAACGTCGAAAGAATAAATAGTAACGAAGTTGATTAACTATGACGAATAACGAAGAAATAAATGTTAAGTATTGTTTTTAGTTTACAAATATCGTCGTTTTAGGCAAACACGATTGCGAGAAATATGACGACGACGAGAACATTATTGTAGATCAAATACTAGTTCGTCGATTTTTTGATAAAGACTCTTGGTTATCGACGATAATAGAATCTTTTACAATTTTTGCGAAGTCTTAATTGGTATAACTTTAAAATTCTAATTTGACAATCTAAGATCAAAATTCTAAGCATTTATAAGCTATTTATATTATATGTTTTAAATTTACTTTTAAATTTTGTGTCAAAAAGGTTTTCGAAGATGTATCTAATTTTTGGTAATGCTATAGACAAATTTGCATGTACTCTCTCTTAGATTTTCGTTAAAATTGCACGAAATAGATATTGTATAATTTATAATTGCTTTAATGATTATCTATAGAATATGCCTATATATCTATTGAAATGCTAGTTGCTTCTTCTTGATTTTCAATAATGTTTACATCAAAAAAGAAAAGAATATCTTATTATTCTTATATCTTTAATATATTTTCTATAAAGTTTGCTCAATAAATATGCAAATAATAATACATCTTTGGAATTTCTATAAGAAACGACCAAATCTTCACTAAAAACACATCAAAAACTCTAGAATTTCTTAGTTTTCTTCTCTAGATGCTATGTTGCCTTAAGATTCTTCGTCGATAGCAATAAATCTCCCAATATAATGACTATTTACTATCGTCAAGCATCAGAAATACTATTAATAGTCCCCCCTCCTTGCTAGTACGTTACTGATCGTAAATGAGGATGTTCATTTACCGTCATTGACGATAATTTACCGCTAGTAAGCGAAGTGGTAAGTGACGGCCGTCCATCACTAGCACGAACTCTAATCTGGCAGAAGAGCGGAACATGCCGCATGCCGCATGCGGAAAGGTGAGGCTGAAGTAACCGAGGCGATCGTTGATCGGGGCGTCTAATTCAGATACGACCGGGTGTATGTGTAACGCTAAAACTGTCTTTAACTGGACTCCGTTCGGTAGGATTCGACTCCGCCCCATCGACAAGGATCGATTGGAGTGAGGAAGGCAATAAGGCAAACACAAGGCAACCATTACTCCTTACCAATCCATCAGCCTTACCAATCCATCAGCGAGTGGTTGTTTCCTGCAGGATTCGAGCGGCGAAGCTGCCGAAAATCCAAGATACAGGGTGCATGGAGCAAAGTCAAGTGTGAACAGATCACAAGATTGTCCGAGCCTCCCAGAGGGTGGCTTACCTGGTATGAGACATGGCTAGCACTTCGACGCCGCAGTGTAGCGTCACCATCTGCACGAGATTTTTTCCTTCTGCATGCGGCTATGTCTTTAGCACCTCAGCTCACTTCTTACATGATCGCTCTCAGCTTTGAGTAGGCTCCCGGACGTCCTAAGCATCTTATTCAAGCACTTAGTCTTCTGACCCAAACTTTGCCGTCGAATCACAATGAGATTCTTGTGTCTTCATGGACGAGGTACGAATAGTCGGGTAAGCCATCTCATGACCATATTTACCCCGCCGTTATGAGATCTGATAGAGGCTTGCCCTGGCGTTCGGGAGGCGAGTTTGTCCTCGGATATACTAGCTAACTTTCAGCCTGTCAGGTATTCGAGCTGCAAACAGGTACGCGATCCAGACTGTAAGAGCCCGATTCCGAAATGGTCTGACGAGCTGATCTGGGCACTGCCGGTATGGTCAGCCGCCTTGCGGTACGGGCTAGGCAACTGCCACGAATTTGAGTTTGTCCAGGGATCAATTCCGTGGCCTCAAGCTCCAGGTGAGTCGAGAACACGGTGCAACCCCCAAGATTGTAATCCAAGTAGCCATCTCACTTCTGGTTTGACGAGACTCCTTTAACGTCATTTTTGTGGCTGAAACCGACTTCGCATAGAAATTAGTCATGTCTTCCCAAAGGATGATCAGTACTACTCTTATCTCGGGGAAGGAGACGATCACCAACTCCAGCCAGTCTTAGCCGACCTCAAGGAATATGTCGAATGCAATGGGCCATTCGATGCTGTGATAGGCTTCTCCGAAGGAGCCAATGTTGCCGCTGCATTCATCGCACAGGAACGCACCATGGAACCTGCCAGCCGGGCTTTTAAGTGTGCTATCTTCATCTGCGGCGGATTATCTGTGAGCTACAGGGGGCCTGATGCGGAAATGGCCCACCGCTTAGGGTCTGGCCCAACGATAAACGTCCCAACGGGCCATATCTTAGGGTCTCGGGACGATCTCTATGCGGCGGGTGTCGAGCTTAGCGAACTTTGTTCCAGCCATAACAGATTAATTCTGGAACATAGCGGTGGGCACGAAATCCCTAAAGGTGAAAAGGCAACCTTAGGCATGGTTCAGTTGGTGAATGGCGTTATTGCAAGAGCGCTCTTTGCGCAGTAAAATTCAATTCTCTTAGTCCCCTTTCACTTTCTTTACGCTTTGGAGTTGCAGATATGAAACCCCTGATACTACGTGATTTGACCCAGAAGGCTCATTGAAAATTTGGAGACCAGAAGACGCTCTTACTCTTCCAATAACTAATTCAAATGACATGGACATCACTTCTAACAGCTATGGCGTCGTTGGGATAAACACCTCGCAATGAATGTTCGTCCACTGCCTCGATATCCGTTAGTGTCGTCGTTTCAAATAACCCGTCGTCGAACTTCTGATAACGCCCCGGCCACGGGCGACTACTGGAGTCTGTTTGCTTCTGAAGTTCGACAGCGCTGGGATATGAGCCCGAGACCCGGCCATTTGAGGACCGGAACGTTGAGTAGAGCCTTCTGAAACTCGTTGTGAAAAACGTGCCCTTGGGGAGGATTGACCGATAAGTCGGCAGGCACGCACAAATAATGGCAAAGGACAATTGTATCGTAGTCCATAAGGCGCTGTTCAGGATCGCGTCTGTACCAACATTAATAAGTCTAGCTTGCAAGGTTGAGAGGTCGTACAAGGAGTGGTCTTAGTTTGGTAAGTAAAGATGATTCGGATAATGCTGGTAATGCAAACGCTGCCACGACTGTTAGATATAGTCAAAGAATCAGATGGAAACAGAATACTCACAATCCACCCATGAAAAATATCAAACTAACACTGATCTTGTGCCGAGTGGGTAGCTGAAGCTGTCGAATGATACCGATCGGCATGCAGACAATGAGGAAATCCATGATGCAATTTACTGACTCGGACACGACGAATGCCAACTGAAAATCATAACACTTCCCTTTTATCAAAGGATTCAAAGCGGCCTGAACGGGGACGCATCTCCAAATCGCCATCAGGATGCATGCTACCATCCAAAAGATGCATGCGACCCCCATGGTGATCAATGCGGTCCTGAAGCCACGACGCACCGAGAAAACTCGATAGTAAAGGCTGAGAACACTAAATTTCGCAAATGAAATAGTGAGAACGGCAAAGAAGGTGTCTATGTAGAAGACCTGACGAACACGTAAGGCTGGAGAAATGTCAACTCCCATGGCTTTATCTTACCTTGAGGCCTATTTTGAGTACCGGCAATGGCAATTTTGTTGGGTTCGCTCCAACATGACCAGTCGTAGCCCCTGCATAGGATGATTTAGTGCTTTGCGTTGACAGGATATAACGCTGCACCTACCCCAAAGGCTTACGCCGACGTAGACCAGGTAGAACAACAGAGCGATGAGTGAAAAGTAGTCATCTAAACCAAAGCTGGCCTTGGATCGTGCTCGCGCAATGAACCGCAAGATGACTGCTAATGTAGCAGCCACTCCTAAAGTAATCAACGACGCATACTGTTCTCCCTGAGCAGAAGTCGATCCCATGACTAGTGATTGGAGATGGGGATGAAAGTAACTTGGTGCATAGAGATGAGAACTGAGCGCAGTCCATTGAAGAAGAGAAACAAAAGATTCTCCCCTCCTCTGAAAGATTACAGGTAGGCGAGCCTGCGGCGGGCGGAGAAGTCGTGCGCAGAATGCACGGATTTGGTAGAGCTTTGGCGAAAGCGCCGCACCGCAACATAATCCTCCGGATGTGCATATGCTCAGCCTACATCCAAGGGCCGCCATTGTATCACACCCTCGCAACTAAGGTTTTCAGCTGAGCGCAGAACGTAACAAGACTATTCGTCTCGGTATGAGCACTTCCTAGCCACAAACCTTAACAGTCCACCTTCCATGGTTTGAATATGTGCGGTTGAGGGCTGTGTGACCGCATGTTTTTCTCAGCACCATGGGTGCAATTCAAGCCATTCTCAGAGTCGTTGACCCGCTTCTACCGAGGTAGAACACTCATGCTCATCATCTTGCGCTGGTATATTGATTTGCGGAATTTCTTTACCAGTTTCAAATTCTGCTTCGAGATAGACTTCTGCTCGCCAACGAATTAATGGCAGATGCAGCAGCGCTCAATCATTCGCCAGTGGCGCGCCGTTAAACACTGTGAACGAGGAGTTCTGACATGCGCACCAAGAGCTGCAGATGGTGTGCAGAGCTTGGCTCCGGTGTGCTGACAAGATTTTAGTGGGGTTTTCAGCTCATGCATTCGGCTATCAGCGTATGCGCCGAGCCTACCACTTCCCGCGATCTACCTACTTTACTTTACTTCATGTACTTAGGCAGCCACGCCGCAGGATTTTGAATCTAGCTATGCATGATGCAATAGTAGTCTAAGTCGTCCGATTTTAGTCCAAGTGTTTCATCAGGCCAGGGAACTAAGGGGTGGCACATGAACCTAGTAATCGATACTGGAAACGATTGCCAACTTAATTGATTTTGTCCTACCGCACATTAGCAGATAGTGACGTTGCCTTTCAGGACCCATGCTCTTCATCATTCTGTAAACCTTTAGGCAGCTTTCAAGCGGTTTATGTACCTCGGCTGTTAGCGCTACTGCTTCTCTCGCTCGAGGAGCTTCGGATCCTGAAAGTACACTACAAGACACTTATATCCGTCATCCACGCCAATATTGTAACCTCTGCGTAACAAAGTCGCTACCAAAGGAAATGCCACCTTCTCAAATTCGCTTTGGTACCAAAGATCTCGAGGGAGAGGTTTTCAGCCAAACACCTCATGATGTTGCTGAAGATGCTGAGGACTCTGAGCGAGCCACCTCGGTTCTGCAAGGATGGCGACTAGCCATCCTGAACACCGCGTAAGTCACGACAAGTCCAGATCATTGATTATTCGGAAATGTGCTGAGTTTCTAGATAGCCTTTGTCTGAGTGCCTTCTTATCGACGCTGGAGAGCACCATAATTAGCACATCGCTGGTCTCGATAACGAATTCATTCGGCGGGTTCGGTAAAAGCAGCTGGATTGTCACGGCTTATCTTCTTACTTATTCCGGTAGCTATCCCTTATAATAGCCTTTGAGGGCACAGAATTGAACGGGCCAGGATTCCTCATTATCATTGCTAAGCTCAGCGATATCTTTGGTAGAAAGGCCTTGATACAGTCTTGTTTAGTCGTCTTTGTTGCTTTTTCGATTGGCTGTGGTGCAGCACGGTCGTTGACTCAATTGTACGGTCCCAACTCCTTCCTGTATTTAGTAACCAACTAAAGCATCTCCAGGGTAATCATGCGAGCGTTCCAAGGAATAGGTGGTGGAGGTTTGTACACAATGGTATTCGTGATCCTGCCCGATATGGTTACTTCCAAACAGTATCCTTTGTATGCAACTGTCCTGTCATCCGTTTTCGCGCTGTCAAATCTGTTGGGGCCGATAATCGGTGGGTTGATCAACAATCATACCAGCTGGCGATGGATATTCTATTTGAAGTAAGTATTCCGCCAGGTTTTGAGGACTATATTCTAGCAGCACGCTAAGAGATATAGTGCGCCCGTCGGAGTACTGACATTTGCCCTAATTCTGGTGTCCTTGCCGGCAAGTTTTCCAACACGACCTGGTGCTATCCACCAAGAAGAGGAATCCTCAACGATAAACATCCGTAGAATCGACTTCGTCGGAGCTTTTCTCCTACTCGCTGGCTCAGTGCTCTTGGTTTCGGCTCTCGAAGAGGGTGGCACAGAATACAAGTGGAAAAGCGCTGTCGTCATATCGTTACTCGTAGTAGCGGTGTCCGCGCTTATACTCTTCTGGATCTGGGAGAGGTATCAGGCGACACGAGAGACTGCACAAGAATCTGTCTTCCCTTGGAGAATGGCCACCGATCGATTCTGCATGGGCAACCTCCTGAACTCTTTCTTCGTCGGCTCCGCATTTCTCGCTGTGGTCATCAACATGCCGCAGAAATTTCAAATTGTCCTTGGCAGCTCCCCTTTCCAGGCGGGGTACCGCCTTTTAACGCTCACAGTTTGCACACCTCTGGGCTCCGCTATGGCAGTAATCCTCACGCAGAAACTGAGGATACCTCCAGTCTATGTTCTCTTAGGAGCAGCTATAGTTCAGGTGTTAGGAACGGCACTGTTGACTACAGTCTCAATCCATACCGGTTCTTTTCCTGCAGCTGAATATGGTCTTGAAGTGGTTTTAGGCATAGGATTCGGCCTCAGCATGGGGTCTGTAGTTTTGATAGCCCCTTTGGTCTTTGAAAAACGAGATATGGGTATGCTACCGGCTCCACCCCCACCTTTCCCAAGAACTCGCATGTTGAGTTACTGACACCATCAGCGGTGGGTATGGGCGCCATCGGCCAGTTTCGCGTCCTGGGCGGTAGCATAAGCCTCTCCGTGTGTACTAATATACTTAACAATCACCTCTCGGTGGCTTTGTCCCCTATCCTGTCCGCAAAACAATTATCAGCACTTCTTAGCTCGGCTGCAGCCATTGTTGATATACCATCTTCCCTGCAGGATCGCGTTAGAGAGGCCTATGCGGATGGCTATCAAAAGCAAATGCAAGCGATAACGGCTTTCAGCGCCACAGCTATATTGGTAACTTTCCTAATGTTCGAGAGAAAGCCTCGCTGGCAACAAAGTGATAGCGTGGAAGAGAGTAAAGAATCACGGTCCCGTCACAAGTAGATCTCCTCTTCTGACGCTTTAGACCAAGTACAATGGTTTTGTGGAGAGTCCACTTGCCTTTTTTGTCGTAGAGAATGTAGCTCAGTCAATTTGGCGCATATGTAACACGAGTGACGTTTCTCCTTGGACAGGCCATTTGATAGTCGTAAATGCAAGTACCATCTGTCGGCAATAACATGGATGTCATGTAATACATCAGTATACGACGCGACTTTTCAACATATACCGACGAGATTTTCGAGTCCCTGAGCATCAGCTGCGTAGCTTCGAAGTCTGAACACTGTGCCCCGATTCTTTCCATAGAATTATGTTGCCCGTGACAAGAACTGTCCGTCGACTGATAGAAGGGAGATCCCATGAGCGTCTGATAGGTCTTGGCAGCATGCAGCTTGCCGCAATGAAATGCAATTTCCCTAGACGAGTAAGGTGGGGAATCAACACCTACCTACCGAGCTACCTACCTACCTGACAGGTGCCTGGGATGTGCTTTTTCTTGCAGGTGCTCAGCACGTCAATCTTCGTTTCAGCTGCGGCTGAGCAGAACTCTGTCCGAAGAAGTGTAAAGCAGCGGTCAGTGGCGTCGCCACAAGCAGCGGCCAGGATGTACTTCGTGTCCGGAGGGTTGTACAAGTATGAAGTACGGGGTTTGTTTCGGTAAGAGATAGGCAAGATTAACCATGTCACGCTAACATATAATCCTCCGGTACTACCTTGACATTGGATCGCCCCACCTCGGGCCGACAAGCACCCCTTAAGATCCTTTTAGGTAACCACTAGCCGCAAGTACAACATAATGTAAGGTAAGGTGGTGTGAGGCTGATGCATGCATATGACATGTTTTCTTCCCTACACAGTGACACTTACAAGGCTGGGTCCTTGGGTGGTAGTTGTTTCAGACCATGCACGTGCCGGACGCCTGCAGATTCTTTCCCATTATAGGTACCTGCCTAGATTTTGTCGTCCATCTTCTTCCTGCTAGAGTAGACACGAGATCCCTCAACATCCTAGATAGAAATTCCCTCTTCTAAATCCATGCCGTGAAGCTCTCCTCAGTATTCTGACATGGCGTCCAGGACCAGGCTGATCGATCGCGTTCCTCCAACCCTGACAGTCATGGATGGGGGCAAGCCAGTACAAGTAATGGTACTCGGTATGAGTCGCACAGGTCAGAGCTTCCAACCCTTTGTACATGGAAGAAGCTAATTGAGCGGCAGGGACCATGTGTATGTTCTTTACCCTCATCTGCCAGACGAGCAGCCAAGATTGATTGCCCTTAGCAATGAAGACTGCTCTCGAAACCCTGGGATACCAGCCCTACCATATGTCCGAGTGCATCAAGCACTGGCCTGACCAGCATCTGCACTACTGGGATGAAGCATTGAAAGCCAAATATCGAGGACAAGGCAAACCATACCAAGTCACAGAATTCAACAAGATCTTCAAGGACTACGATGTACGACTGTGATGGGTTTCTCTAATTCCCAAAGCTAATTATGCCCTCTGAATGTAGGCTATCACGGACATTCCCTCCATCCTGTTCGTGGACGAGCTACTCGATGCATATCCCCAAGCAAAGGTTATACTGACCAACCGAGACGTCGACAAATGGCTTGCGTCGATGAATAGAACCTTTTACGAGGTACTTCGATGGCGAACCATGGGGCTCTTGGCAAGAATGGACCCGGTAAGGGCAATGGAGTCGTCCTTGACGCATTGTGCACTGACTCTCGGATGTTAGCGACTGATCGGACCTTACTGGTCACTCCTCCATATCATCATGAGTCAGTGGACCAACGGCGACTGGCGGAACCAGCAAGCTCTGCGCCAGGGCTTCCTTGAACACTACAAGCACGTCCGGGCGGTCGTGCCAGAAGAGCGACTTTTGGAATTCAAGTCCGAGGATGGGTGGGAGCCGTTGTGTCAGTTCTTGGATGTGCAGGTTCCAGAGAACACTCCATACCCACATGTCAACGACGGAGATGGTGTGGTTACATTGCACAAGTTCCTCTACTGGATTCGCCTGGTGAAAGCGCTCGCCCGGAACCTAGGGCCCGTGGCCGTAGTCGCGTTGGGCGTGTGGGTTTATCGGTACGCTAGATAAGAAAAGCTTTTTGCTCAACTCGGAGGACTTTGAGCACTTGTCTCAGTCCGAGACCGAAGACAAGAGAGAGTGATTAGGCTTCATACCATAGGCCAAAATATTCTACCAGACTTTGCAAGAATATTTGTGTTACCCCTCACACAGTATAACATCGTAGCAGGCACTGACTACGTTGGCTAAGACACGTGAGGCATAGAGGCATCCATCCTCTTATACTCAGGTTTTGTTCAAGCTCCAGACTGCAACGAATCACGTAACGCATCTAACAGCATCCCGATATCTCACACAAAATTACCTATCTTCCATATTTCTTCACCCTCCTTTTCCTTTTCCTCTCCCAACCCCAACATCATTCCCCAACTCCATTCCTCAATTCCCCACGTATCTAGTGCGGCTTGTTCAGCATCTATCTAAACACCCACAAGAATTTCATTTGCCCGACTACCGCCCCTCCCACTATCGAGTCGCTCTCAACAAAACCCCTCTGCACCAAGATAAGGAAAGTATGAAACACAACTATCAGAAAACAAAAGCCCCGTTTCAATATTCCAATCGACACAAACACACACAAACCAACCGTTTCCGCCGCATATTCCAAATAGAAATTCGAGAGATTTGTGGCATAAAACGTATTGCTTGCACGTTACGGCCAGTATAAGAGATGCAGGGGGAGAAAGTTACACCGACCACTCAAAGGCCCCTATTGATGATGAGTTTCGATATGTTGAAAAATTTGACGTCTTGGCTTCCATTGGTGGCTTTCGAGATCACAGAGGAGGGGTGTGCTCATGAGGGAAGGTGGTCCTCAGCCTTGCAAAGGCATCCACCAAAGGCTGCAAGTCTAGCCTTGTGGCTTCTTTCGAGCTATAGTCTGGTAGTTGAGATATGTCTATTCGCCCAATGGCAATGACTGTCATTCTAAATGCACTGGAAGGCGCTTGGCGACGTCTTTGGTCATGAACGTAATCGCCAATACAAAAAGCAGAGGAAATACAAGGAGAGGGTTTTGGCAGAATAATCTCCTAGGGCCATGACCCTAGATTTCAACCCCAAATTGGAGACATCACCGGGCGCTTACCTATTTCCGGCCTCACCCAGAATCAACGTGAGCCATGTTCACAGATGAATTTCGGCGCGCGAAGCAATACGCATCAGCAGTTGACAAAGACCTACTTCTATGTTGAGTTTTTGGAATTGAGTGAGCTAGTTTCCGAAGCTAAAGGAACGCTCATTGAATAGCTCGCTTAACGGATTGACAATCTTGCGGCTGGACGACTTGATGATTTCTCGCATATGCTGTGGCCCCTAGCATTAGTACACTTCGATACACCAGATACCGGTCTCTTAGTGTTAGGGTAAGATCTCGCTTATGATAACCTGTTAGCTTGCCGCGATGACGTACCACTCCAGCCTCCTCCGAGCACCGCCATCGGACACTGATAAGCAATATCTACATGTATGTTCCACACAGAGCAGATCCTTTTGACATTCGAACCTTCTGTGTAGACCGAACCCAATTGTTCTGGCCGCAATGAAGTTCTCCTGGAGCCAAAGCAGCATGTCGACCCCGCGCCTCGTTCTGACAGCTGAAGACGAGTCCTTTGACACAATTACAATCCAAAACTGGAAAGACGAAGGCTTCCAAGTGACATATCTGCCCTTCACCGGGTCGCGCAAGCAATATGAGCGGGCTTTGCACTGTTTGCCTGATCCACTGGAGCTAGGGGAGAAGTATGCCATCGTAGGTTGGTTCCTTCATCCGCTTCTCTTGGCGCGAGAGACATTGAAGACGTAACGAAGCTGACTGGCCGTGGGCGCGGCTCAACAGCGTACGGGGAAGCTGCCTCGATAGTCCTTGCCCTTGCTCAGAAACCGATGCCAAAGCTTTGCGCACTGGTCGCTTATTATCCCGACACGCTTCCGAATCCTGCCATTGGCTTTCCGCCGAGCTTGGATGTCTGCGTGCATATTCCTGGTTCGCAGACCATGGCCCCGAAGTATAAGTCGTATGTATATCCGCAGGCAGAGTCGGGATTCGCGGAGGCCGATCTGGATGAGTACGACAAGGTGAGCGCGGGTTTGGCGTGGACGCGCACGTTGGGGACTGTAAAGAAGGGTTTCGAGATGGAGGTTGATATAGAGGATATTTGGGAGAAGCATGTCGCGCGTGGGTTTCGCATCTATCCGAACGAGCAAATACTGCTGTTTCTAACTGACTGAAGTGGAATTTGTGACGAAAGATGCGGATGCCACCATGTCAACAATGGTCGCTGAGCCGTATGTGAATCACATCCCCACTCTTACCGGCGGCATCGGACATAAAGATCTTCATCGCTTTTACAGCGAGTACTTCATACCGGGCAACCCACCGTCCTTGAAGATGCAACTTATATCAAGGACGGTCGGCATTGATCGTATTGTTGACGAGATGCATTGCTCTTTTCGACATACACAGGAGATGCCTTGGATATTGCCAGGGGTAAAGCCAACGGACAAGGAAGTCGAGGTTGCACTGGTCGCAATTGTGTGCATAAGAAGTGGTAAGCTATACCATGAGCATATCTATTGGGACCAGGCCACGGTGCTTGTACAAATAGGGTTGTTGGATCCGAAGGTCGTGCCAGGAGGCAAAATCGCGAAGAGGCTACCTGTTGTTGGGAAAGAAGGTGCCCGGAAGGTGGTGGACGAAAGAAGTACAGAGAGTAATAAGTTGATACCAGGGTGGTAGTGCGAAGCTCCATGCTTATGTTCGAGGTTTCCTTCCTGGTGTATATAAATCAGTCGATAAGTATGATAATCAGTCCCTAAAAAACTGGGGGTCCGACTCGCCTGGCGTTTTGCTTTAGGCGTTCCTGCAGCATGACAACCAGCAACCTGCCAGATTAAATTGATATTGACTGCAATGTATTCCTTGCGTAGTAACGGCCTTCTTTCAGCCAGCGAAGCAGCAGATCGGAAGCTTGTACTCCTTCAGTGTCCAATATTTCCTTCGCATATCCTTCCACTCGTCATTATCTTCCAGATCCGGGACTTGAAGCGTCTCCCATTCGGTATCAAAGCCCGCCTCGAAAAGATCCATCTCGACCACCTTTCCGTAGACATCGTAACATATCTGTCGATCAGCTCCCAGGCCATTGAAGAATCCCCATCTGCCACCATCTTCGAGCAGTCCAAGCACATAGTCACTGAAGAAGTCTCGCAAGGCTTTATAGTCTTCGGCGAAAGTGTCGAAGTAGATCACGTCGAACATCTGCCCCTGCTCCATGATCCTCGGTACGACGTCTTGCCATTTTCCCTCATGCACTGTAATATTGGACTTGTCATACCATCCGTCTCTTCTCATCTGAGCTAGCACAGCTGGATGGGCCTCAATGATGTGGTGAGCAGTGGGAGACTTGTCTTGGAGGAAGCTGTCGATGATGCCCATCCCGTGACCAATGTTGAGAATCCGTAGGTCACTGCGAGGGCATAGCAGATCAGCAGTACGCTTCATGATATCCGTTTCCCAGGTCATCATCACGCCATTACGCGAATTGTCCAAGATTCGCCCATCTTGAAACCTGAGGTCGGACCGCAGAAACTCTTCGTTACTGACTTCCACGCTGTTTATCGTGTCTGTCATCGATCCTGCTGGTGGTGTCGCCTGGACACCGGCCTCTTGCGGTACCTCAGCGACAGCTTGTTCAGCTTTGACGACATCGTCTGCTTCAATATCCTCATCTGCGCCATCACCCAGCTGCTCGTATTCATCTAGACGATTGAGTAGAATCTCCGCCCTAACCCCCGCATCGACCATGATATTATATAGCTCTTTCAATCCAACCCTCAGCGCTAGACAGCCCGGTGTTGCATTATTATTGTCGACATCGTTCCAAATAGCGCCGTTCTCTAGCAACAGCTCGACCGTCTTGCTGGCTCTCTTGATGTCCTCATCCTGCGTTGCGAGTGACTCGTCGCCTTCGGTTTCTTGAGCGTGTCCGTCCGATATATGCCTGTTGACCTGGATGCCATTCTGCTTCGGCGACTGTGAAGGCTCACATGCGGCGATCGCTGCATGAAGAGGTGTAAAGCCCGTCTCTGGATCCTGCACGCTTGCAGAGCCGTTGCGCAACAGTGATCGAAGCTGCGGAATGTTGTGCTGAGACGCCGCTAGAAGCGTTTGCTGGATCTGAAGATCCTCATCTGGGTCGACGACCTCCTGGTCCTCCATTACGGCAACTGCAGTACGACTTCTCGCTGATGTCTGGTAATAGCAGAATCTGTTGGAAGGTACGCGACCAGAAGTCGAGGTCACTTGAACCGCTAGTGGCTCGCTTAATAAAAGCCCTACTTCAGTGCAGTGTCTCCGTACGGATTTTTGCCCGCAGCCACGCAGTGGTTAAGACGTTTATTAGAGCTTACAGCTCAGCGTATATGAAGCTGAAGACGATCTGTACTAAGGTCTGGTGCAATTCTCTCTATTTACAACATAATGACGCTACCCTTCATTACGTCTGGTGGCATGGTGTAATTTTCGGTTCATCAAGTAATCACATATTTAATCCCTGCTCCAAAACCCCCAGATGGACGTCCTAATTGAGTGAATGGATGCGTTGACGCTTGGCCGTCATAGGGGTGAGTCTCTCTTAGTCATTTAGGTCATCGTGAAGCCGTCAATACGCTTCCCCAAAGAATGCCGAAGAATGCTACTACATTCCTTGCCACTAATCGGACGGTCACATCACGAGTCACTATCATGGAAGATCAAAGGGGCAGTGGCAATATTACATTGCCAGCTTTGCTATATTCGATAGCCAAGGCCCTTGTGGCGAACAGATCTCTCGACGGTCTCCGTCTGAAGCAAACTCCTTGTTGAGGGGTCTGCCCTGAAATCTGGTATCATACAGTCCAGCCTGCTACGACAACAGAACGTTCCTTAGCTTCACGCAAGATTATCTGCCATTATGTCAATAAGGCAAAAGCCGAATTGGACACGGGAAACAACTTACTGCCAGGTGCTACAAAGTAGAGCACTTCCGCGCTCCCAGTGTATTGTCTACCTCCAACGCACCCACCTTTGACTGTTCCCAGGACACTCACAGTGGCACCTACAGGCAAGACTGAGGCTGCTTCGGAGGTACTATTGAATTCGAAGACGTACTTCTCGCCGTGCTTGTCTGTGAAGTCAAAATTGAGACCCTGTGGCGCAGGGAACGGGAGTCCTGGGACATTTCGCGTTCCTATGGGAGTGATGGTCGTGAAGGCGACGGATCGCTGATCAATCCTATTGCATTCGTTGACTATCAAGCGGCCATACTTCGACAAATATCCGATAGTAGCCCACTTAGTAGGCTCCCCTTGTGGAGCAACGTGCCAAAATGCGATATCAAAAGGTCCAACAGTTGTGAAACCGTAGATGAAGCGACTGTAGGTCTCATCGTATGGAGGCCCGTAGCTAGTCTCAGCCTCGAACGGGCCAGTGAAGTCGAGAACAGTACCGTTGATATTGGCCACCCTGTAGGAATGTCAGCTCGCATTCACGCATTCCAGTGTGAAGCTCAGCAATTCGAGTAGGACATACGCATGTGCATGGCCTTGTGCGAAGTGGGCCCAGTTCGTGCCCTTGTACATGGCGATCTCCGTAGGAGTTGATGAATCTGTAATTAGTGCCTCCAGATTCGTGCCTGTACCAGGCCCACAAGCCCATGCTGGAGGAGCCGTGGACCTACTCAAACGTAGGGACCCGGTGACGTTCTGCGCAGGAGAATCAACGGACACCACCACGGACTCCCAGCCGTACGAGCCCTCATAGCTCCCAAGACCCCAATCACCAGAATAACTGGTGGTGTAGATGGCATCGTTCGGAGCGAGGAGGTATTCTGCAAAGCCTACGCCAGCTTTGCTGCCAGAAACGACGGTGAAGAATGCGCTTGGAGCGAATGATGGACCGAACCAAGAGCCTAAAAAACTTGTCAGCATATCAAAGGTAGGATGTTCGACCAACAGCCTCCGGCTCCACAGCCTAAGCTTTCGTGTCGCCTGTCTCATATGCTAGCAGGATGCTAAAATCACTGCTTCCCAATTTAGAAAAGGGGGTGACGAGAGGACGATGGCCTGAAAGACTACCGAAGCGGCAAGACGTTTAATACCGATATGATTGGAACCCCTTGAAGGACTCTAAGGAAACAGAGAAGGGGATCGCAAGGGTATTCAGAAAAGTAGGCACCCAACTGTGCCAGCGCATGGGATATGAATCCCTTGCACCCTGTTGAAGATAGTCAAGGAGCGCGACAGCCTGAATTGACTTCTTGTTTTATTGAGGAGGCATTGCTTCTCGTTGACGTCCCATCATTTAATCACAGCCCCCACAATGCAGACAGAAGCCTCAACGACCCTGAGAAACGGTCGAGCAGAGGCATGAGTGGAAAGAGGTACGAGTGTTGAGTCCAGCTGATAGGGCAAGGAAGTAGGGGTGAAGGGGGAACACTGTTCGCCTTACCTATCTGAAAAGACAATTGTAAGGCATCAGGAACGCCATCGGTCAAAGCCTTGGACTGAGCAGCGAAGAAGAATGTCTGTGTCAGATTCTGTGCATTGGCACCCTGAACGGCCTGCTGAGCGAATGGTGGTTGCGGTACGAAGGCGACCACGGAAACCAGTGCTAATGGACATCAGCTAGGTACTTGATTGAAAGGCATCAGTCTGGCTGACCAAAGGTATGACCTAGGAGAATCGCGAGAACTGTAGTATCCTTGATGATCATGGTGGGTGTGAGGAAGCTTCCTCAATGTCGAGACTTTGGAAATCGTCTCTCAACCGCTGGGCCGCTTGAGTGTTATATGCAGCGGACAAACTATGGATTGTAATTTCGATCAACTGGACGGAAAGAGCTGTGTTTTGCCTTGTAGTTGTGCTACAAAAGTACACCGGAGATGAGTTAGTCAACACAAGCGCGTTTGGTCACTACCAGGAACCCTAGGCCATGATCGTTGGCTACATTTTAGTATTTTATTTGCCTTACCAGGGCCAGCCGTGTGGAGACCAGAACAGGAATTCGGTTGTCGCTGCGGCTACAGGGCGACAGCACTGCATGAAGGTTCAAGACTTGTCGGACGCCCCAAGTGGCCCTTACTCGCTCCATCTTAAGCTAATTTGATTGTACAGATGAAGAACGGAGATACACGCCAACCGCGTTGCCCCGTAGATCTATAGGAGAGACCGATTGTACTAGGGACCTTCTGCTCGAAGGCAGTGCGCCCAACGCATGGCACGCCCTCCAGCGACCACAATATATCATCATCCACGGGATCTGCTCCAGAACGGTAAAGGAAAGGTGTACAAAAAATGTTCAACGCTAAGGGATGCTGGGGAATTGAGACGGTACTACTCTGCTTCGTCTTGATGCAGTGCACCACTGTCGCACGGTATTCGGCATGAGCTGCGTCTGCGCTATCAGCCATGGTCGACCGGGTCACTCCAGCAATCCGGAGAGATTCGGATGGTCCTTGGAGGATGGTCACTGCTCGCAATCTGGCAACACAATTGCGTGAGACTCCAGAAGCGTGCGCGCTCTGCATTGTCTGAAGTGAGCGAAGGTTGAACAGAAGAGTGAGTGCCTGGATCGAGGCCAGCCAATCAGATCGCTCGCAGTGGCCAGCAGTTCCGCATCGTCGTCGCACCCTTGACCTTTCAGAAAGCTGCAACAAACGCAATATCATATGGGCGATATTGACTTGATTGGCTTCCTTTATTCAGCGAAGCGTGAGACCCTGCTGAAATTGAGATGACATCGTCTGGCTTAGGCGATGGGGTTTGATTGGACCTGGTATGGAAGCTGTGGCTTGCATGGTATGGCTTTGCTCAATTGAATTACTTTTCAGCCAACTCTTTGAAGAAGTGTCTCCTTCTGCTGCCCTACAAGTAATATATCTTTTTGCATGGCTTACATCTGCCACCAGGAAGCTGGGCGTGATTCGGGCCTGCATCGATCGCTATAGAAGAGGAGATTTTGCCCTGAGACCTTCCATACCCGTTTGATGTTCCCATTATTGTGTGTCTCTTCCTTGCTGTCTCACATTGTCCATCTTCTAAAGTCAGGCTATTGCCCTATATACGGTATATGATGAGCTCAAAGTTGCGTTTTTGTGGCTCTTGTCTTGAGTCAAAGATGATACTGAGCAAGTGCCTCATCTCTTTGTTGCATCACTTTCTCCTTCGTTGATGTTTCGCTCGCAGGGATTGCGGATAGAGAGCAAACGCGAACAGCTGCTCTTTCATAGATTTTCATTATTTACATGCAGAGACCCGCAAGCTTCCTGATAGCGTCTGCTCACGAAATGAGATGACGGGTAGCATATAAGTTTCTCCTAGCCCGTTGTATACGATTCCTCAGGCTGTCAGATCTACTTCTTCCTTGAGTCGTTAAGATATCTACCTCCACCATCATGGCCAGCAGCGGCAGCAACCCGTACTTTAGAGCCTTCCCGGAGTTCACTCCCGACCCACGCGCTTCGGTTGTTACAGAGTTCAAGCGTCTAGCGGGTATCAAACGCTGGAGGCCCAGCACTAAAAAGTACAGATCGCAGCGCCGCCAGTATCTTCTGTCAGAATATGACCTCAACCTTGGCAACCTGGATAAAGAGAATAAACTCGAAAATTTCCAAGATCTCTGCCGCAAGCTGGGTATCATAAATGTGCCCACCAGCATTACAAAGTGCAAAAAGGTATGACCGGCACAGAACCGAAAGGCTCGAGCATGGAGGCCATTGTGCTAATCTTGTGTGCTTCTAGGCCTTGAAGACCGAGGTGCATGTCAACCTCATTACTCTCATTGATGATCTACGCGGCGTCGGGCGGGTTAGGGTGTTCGGGTCCAGAGTGCAGCTCCAGGAGTTTACTCAGAGAACGGGGAAATTCTTTCCTCTCAGGATCGCTAAGGACGATGACTTGCTCAAGGTTCTTCTGCGCTGGGTCACGTAGAATTGCAGACCATTCCCGTCGACCAAGTACACAGCAGGGCAATGAGCGGCAGGGATTCCCACAGCATCTACCTCAGAAGGGTGGGAGCGAAGGCGGTGGGGTTGTAATACAGCACATAGTGGTTTCAGCTAGGTGGAGCTTACACGGTCAATGAAAGAGAAACTGCTCTACGAATACTGGTGCAACTCCGCACTACCCCTGTTAAAACCATTCGTAGTGGAAGTTGAGACATCCCAACCTCGCTTGCATAACTCGCATTAATCACAGATCACGATTTTATGAAGCCCGGGTCAAGTTTTATGCACCTTACTTCCAGGGCATCGCAGGGCCTCTTAGAGATCGTTCTATAGAAAATCCCAGCTACACCTTCAAAAAGGCACCTAAAGCTCTCCACATCTTTAGCCCCCCCACCTTCCCCTCAGCCGCAAACCCTCAACCTCCACCACGCTTCCTAATCCAAGTCCACTAATCTCCTCCCCCACGAGCCCACCATGAACATCAAGTACCAACCCCCCCCATCCCCACATACCTCCTCCCCCCCAGCTAACCCCCCCACCAGAGTCCGCACCCTAACAGGCAAAGAAATCGAGCTCGACATCGAACCCGACTACAAGGTCCTTTCCCCTCCGCCTCCCCTTCCCCACACCACAAACGCCCCAAAACCACGCTGTGCTAATATCGCCGCAGGTCTCCCGCATCAAGGAGCGCGTAGAAGAGAAAGAGGGTATACCACCGGTGCAGCAGCGGTTGATCTTTGGCGGGAAGCAGATGTATGGGACCCCCCCTCCCCCCCCGACCTGGATCGTGGGGTATAGGATGTGAAGAGGGGTGGTGTATGCTGATGGGGGGTGTAGGTCCGATGACAAGATGGCTTCGGAGTATAATCTTGAGGGGGGGGCGACGCTGCATTTGGTGTTGGCGCTGAGAGGGGGCCTGTGAGTTGGTTGGTACTGTTGGGGCGGTATGAAGGGGTGGGCAGAGGAGGAGGGTGAGGCATACAGGCGTCTATGGGTGCTGCGAGGTTTATGAGAGATGACTAGCATATGGCACGCGATAGGTGTGGGCAAGATCTCAAAGTTGGGGTTCTATGGCATGGTCAAAGCTTGCGGTTGTAGAGTGGTCTTATGTGATAGGCAATCATTGGAGATTGACTGAGTAGAAGTTTCTGCAATGCTGCTACATCCTCTATCTTTCGGGCAACTATCTAAGCTACGAAGTGCGTATATCAGGGATCCAGGGGCCTTTGATGCATTTACAGATGGCCTGGCGTAACCTCCCCCCCCCTTAGGATCCGTCGCTAACTCCGCGCTGAATCGCTATCACAGTTGCTGTCACATATCCGAACGATCATTCGATCCTACGACGTTTCGCAGGCATGAGGGGATCCGCTGGTGCACGTTTCCTGTACTGTGGGTTGTGCGTTCTAAACTCCGGATTGGGCAGTCTCGACGCATGGTTTTGGGTAGGAGCGCGAGCTGGAGGAGGTTGAGGAGGGGCCGAAGCGGCTGAGGTCGGCGCGGTGGTTACTGGACCGGGGTGGACTGATAGTGCTGACGTAGAATTGATCTCTGATGCAGTGTTCTGCCGTTGCGTAAGCGCTTTCAATCGCCGCTCCCGTTCCTCCATCGACATTGGCGAAGGCTCTAAAGCTTTGGCTGGCAATTTGCTTGATATGTTTTGCAGTCGCAAAGCGGCTGCGGCGGCCGCTTTGGATGCTGGTCTGCTGCCATTGGGTGGAAGAACCCTCTGCGGCGCTGGGTTGCGTCGCGGAGGTAGAGGGAGCATGCTCTTAGGTATCGCCGTGACTTTCGAGGTGTAAAGCAAATGACTCGGTGTTGAAAGATTGCCTCTCCCTCCTGGTTTCAACAGAGCTGCCTCCCGTGTTTGCTTTCGAACTTTGTTCATGAGACTATGGCCAGTCCAGGTCTTCGTCCTTGAGCCAGAACCGAAGCGTAGTGTTTCTGTCGTGACTGGTGGAGGTGGTGGCTTCTTTGCTTTCGGCTCACGGCAAAAGATCATGCCGCCTAATTTTGGAATGGGAATTGGCTTGGACCCAGAGTCGCATTGCAGTTGATTCTTGGCAACCCCATTATTGACGCCAGCCATTGCCGCCCTAAGCTGCTCCTCCATAGCAGCCTCTTGTTCTTGGCTCTCCGTAAGGAGTTTGCGATAGAGCTTGTACCAACTAGCAGGATTCGAGGGTTCCGGAGGCTCCTTGTTAGCGTACTCCATGATGTCTCGCTTGATGAACTTGATCCAGTACTCCTCGGTATAGCCGACTAGTTGCGGGGAATTGGTCTCAATCGTCCTCTATTGGAACTGTCAGCATATATGAAAGATCGGGGCCAAAGAGGTCATACAAGATGTTCTGGCTGTTCGATAGCATTCAAGATGGGGCGGAGGTGTTTGCTGTCGGGTGGTACGATACCGATGTCGTATACCGCTTGAATGCTGTCAGCAACACGTGCAATCAGCTATATGAATGGAGAGCTCACATCGAATGTTCTTGATGCAAGCCACCTTAGCCATCTCAACCAACGATTTTTCTAGCATCTTGAAACGCCAATGATTGGAAGAGAAGACTGGTAGGTCAACAGGTGTTGTAGAGTTGAGAGTGGTTTTGAACTTGTGCTTGTTAGATGAGCAAGATGTCGGTAGTAGCTGTCAAAGCTGGAAAAGAATGTCCGAAGCGTACGGGATTATACAGTATCGAATGTAGATATATCGGTTAGTGGTAGAGGAATCTATTGCTAAACGCTGAATTGACGTAGAACATCTGATATGGTCAGGAAGTGATGTAAAAAACGCGCTGATTGTAAGAGTCAATGTCGTGAACAATGGGAGAATGAGTGAATTCCCTGGAAAGAGTGAATCCAGATGACGGCGAGAGAGTGTTCTTTATCTGGCAGACGCCAAGGCGGGGTTAGCGGTCCTTGGCCGCGCTCAAGCTAGCTCTGTCGATCTCCCGGGCCGCAATAGATTTCCGCTTTGACCTTTCTCAGACTCGGTCTCCAAGATCGAAAGTATCCTCTACGCTGTACGTGAATTGTGGGCTTCTTCTATGCATTGATGATCTCCTGTTATCATGGCCTCATATACTCTGTTGGACCAAGCTGAAGAAGGTACGGGCTCTCGTACACTCCTACAGCCCATAGTAAAGTACTTGCTAAGCTCAGACTAGACGCACTGCACAAATCCCGCCTCCTAAACGTCGAAGTAAAGCCCTTCCAGCGCATAACCAAACGCCTCCTTGCGCCAGAGTCTCTCGTCCTGAACCAACCTCAATTACCCCCAACACCGCCCCCCGACGCCTCCGCAGCCGACGAAGCAGCCGCAGCCCACGAGGCAGAGAAGCAAGCGCAGCTCAATGTCCGCCGGCAATGGCGCGAAGACATGCAGCTCGACTTCGCTGCTTTCGAGAGCAGCATCATCCGCATACAATTCCTCTTAACTACCAACATCAAGGAAAGGAACCGCTATGCGGCTGAGAAATTCAAGATCGAAGCCACGGCGCAGGCGGTAAAGGACAACACCGCAGACTTGCGCGTGCAGCTAGAGGATGCAAAGAACCAGCTGGCCTTGCGGAAAGAGTACGACGAACTTGCCGAGAAAATCACAATGGATCGCTCGCTCCGGCCAAGGGACGAGCAGCACGCTAACCTCGCGAAATTGAATGAGGAGATTGCGGAGTTGGAGCGCGAGAGTCAGGGGTATACACAGACGTGGGTGGAGCGGAGGCAGCAGTTTCAGAAGATTGTGGATGAGGGGATGGAGATGAGACGGCAGATCAGAGCGGAGAAGGAGGAGGTGGAGAGGATGGAGGGGATGGAAGGGGCGGAGGACGGGGAGGAGGGTGAGCGCTCGTCGATGAGGGGACGAAGCAGTGGGGTTGGAACACCGGCGCCGGGATATGATGGTGGAGCTACGCCGATGCATGAGAATGGGAATCAGGATATTGACCCTACTAGCGGGGGCCTGGCGGTCGATGATCAGCATGCACAGCGGGAGAAATCGCCTTTACGGATATCACAAACGGTGAGAGGAGAGTCGGAGAAGCCAGCCGCCGAGGAGAACGAAGACGCGGAAATGGCGGAGGACGGCGAGGTCGAGCCCGAAGAGGGGATGGTCACCGCACCGCCTGAAGGTCTGATTGCAGATGAAGACGAAAAGGAAGAGGGTGAGGAGGAGGAGGAGGCACCGGCAGACGAAGAGGCGAAGGAGGGAGATACCATGGACATGTCCTAGCCAACCTCATTGACTCATGTTGGTCCTGGTTGTGTAGATCTGATACCCATAGAACGCCTCTGCATCATCCCCATGAAACCGCCCTCTGGGTATCTCCATGCCTCCACCCTAAGCCTTAACCCCCCCCTCTCACCCTCCCCACCACCTCCCTCGCCCTCTCCACCTCCCCCTCTCCACTCCCATCCCCCCTCCCCTCCTCACTCGCCTCCTACCCAGCATCAGCATCATCCCTCGCCCCACCCACGATCCCCCCTCCCCTGATGCACCTACCAACAAGCTCTCCAGCGCCTCCACCGCCGTTCCGATCCTCTTTCTCAAAGGCCCAAACACCGCTTCCGTCTCCTTCACCGCTCGTTTCTATGCCCCCAGAAACTTCAGCCCGGAACTCAAATTTGGAAGGGGAATTGGGAGGGGAGGTCGTACTTCCTGCTCGATCTGAAAGTCTCGGTTGCCGTCCTCATCCGGGGCGGTGGAGGCTTGGAGGCTTTGCAGACGTTTCTGCTGGCTGGCGAGCTCGGTGCGGTAGGAGGATTCTTCTTTGGAGAGGCGGGTTAGGGAGGAGGTTGCGATGGCGAGGGGGGAGGGGGGGGGCATGGTTGTTGGGATGGAAGGGGGCTTTGGACTACAAGGTTGATGTATGTAGGGTGTAGATCTCTTTTAGAGTTTTGGTGGTGAAGAAGTGATGTGTGGGAAGAATCACAAATGAAGAGGAATTTGGGCAGGTTTTCATTGATGTAGTGTTTATGTACCGAGTCTATCATTCATGTAATTTACAAGACATTGAGCTCCGGGGCCCATTCAAGCACAACAAATAGATCGCACCGGCCATGCATATGCAATTTATCGCCGAACTATGCATCTGTCCCTGACGGAGTGCACAGGTTGACTCAAAGAACCATTCTCATCATACAATGCCGTAGACCCTCTTCGCGATGAAGTAACAGGAGAACCCGAACATGAATAATCCAGCAGTGACTACAGTAAAGATTAGCTCGTGTGAACAGCAGGATGAAATCGCGACTTACTAGACCAGAACCAAGTGAGGCTATGCACATCTTGTCCGGGTACCATTACGTTCATACCCCACATACCCGTGACGATATTCATAGGCAGAACGATTGTGCCCAGAACGGTGAGCTTGCCCAGCACATCAGCTGTTTGCTCTTGGCGCTCGTTCATGCGGATGTTGATTTGTGCCAGGTAGTTTGAGTGGGCCCGCGAAAGCAGCCTGCACCGGTCAGCACATCAAAAGAGATAGGAGGAGACAGTTGGACCCACGTCTCATAATGGCCGAGATTACTGGTCATGGTTAGAATATGGTCCTGGATGTCACCCAGGTAGAGTCCAATCTCGCTTCTTGGTGCGACATCCCAGAATTCATTGCACCTCTTAGCAAATCCCTTGATCACATCGGCTTTGTTGCCAAGCAGCCTGTAAAGCCCCATGACTTTCTTCCTGCCTTCGCCTACGCGACGGAGCATATCACCGCCGCCACTGGTCGCATCACCGTTGACAGAGCGCTTCTCGCTGTCTTTTTTGGACTTTTCGCTTTCCTCTTTGTCGCGAGAATGGAGCTTCAAGATCTGGTCATCTATGTCGTCTACCTCGTCCTCAACAGATTGAATGAGGGGTGCGAAAACGTCAGTAATGTCGTCAATTATTGCGTACGATATCCAGTCGGAGCTAAGTATCAGATAGTCTTTGAGCTGCCGAATTCGTCTGCGTACGTTCGCAGGATGAGGCGTCATTGAGAAATGGAAGCTGATGACTCCTTCTCGGAACACTACAACGTACATGTTTACAGGCTCGAGATAGTCCTCGCTATTCACATCCTGCTCAAAGGTGCGGTAATTAACGAAATAGTAATTCCTGAACAGTTCGACTTTTTCACGTGCTTCCTGCATCATGATATCTTCTGCTGTAAGGGGATGGATTCCGAAGGCTTTCGAAATCACACGCATCTCAGTATCGGTAGGTGAAAGTACGTCAAGCCAGAAGGTCGGTCGAGCTCCGTAACGCTTTTGCTTCTCTTTCGGTTGGGTCTCACCCGGTTTCTGTGGCGTAGCATCTCCAGACTGGTTTCTCGATCGAGGTTCGGGATCACCAGCTACGGACGTATGCTGTGTACCTGCCCTAGATTGTGCGTTTGGAGTCTGTCCTTGCCGGTCGTTTGAATTGCCATGATGGCTCATAAGATCTTCTTCATCAGAAGCTTCGTCGCTCAGCTCTGGGGGGTCGGGTATGAAAAGTTCCCTGAAATCTTGGCCGGGCTGAAGAAGTTCTGAGATCGTCTGACTATGAATGGTACTCGGGAATTCCTCGTTGAAGTGCGTGAATCGGTAAGGTGCGTCTTCCTCAGTCCGATGCCAGGTATACTTCTGGGGGCGTAGTCGACCACCAACAAGCACTGGCTCACTGATTTTTTTCGCCCGAATGCCCTCGCTTCGTTCCTCTTTTTCTTCCCGGCTCCATTCCTCTAGGACGGAGAGATCCGGCCATTGGCGACACCGCCTTCGATGTTGCCCACTGTGACCGTTCATCACTTGGTCATGCGTAGAGTAGTCATCATCTCCAATTTCTGACATTCCTGGATGTGGGAAACATACGTCTTCCTCAGCGGCGCCTAGGGCAATGGTATGGCGCCTATGGTCGACAGCTTCCCTTCTTAGTGGAGGAGGTGGTGAACTTCCAAAGGATTTCTGATCGCCATTGCCATCGATATCAACAACAACTTGATCGTTCGCTGCTGGCAGACAGACGTGGCGATGATCAGACCCCCTCGTTGGAAGTGACCCAGTTACCATGACATCGTCGTAACCCATATCGGGTCCAAGCTTTGGGCTATTCGGGACTGATGGCGGGTTGTTGACATCGTAGCTTTGATGCGGCCCTGACGATGGCTGTCGACTAGGCATACCTCGACGTTGCTTGCTCGACGTAGAAGTCTGCGTCGAGGCCCTTCGACGCCGCGAATCATGACGACCGCCTCTTCCTTGTCCTGATGACATTCCATATCCTTGCAAGGGCCCAGATTGCACACTGTCATGAGTAGCAGCAGCGAGGAGAGGTGTCCGGTCTGTTATCGCAACGTTCTCACCCTCACTTTCTTCCCCTGACGAGGCGTGGGCGCGATGGGACTGTTGCCGCCGATGAGGGCGATCCGTCGAGTCATGGTGGTTTGCATAAGACGAGCGATGTGCTTCAGGTCGAGATGCGAAAGCGCTCTGCATCAGCCTGCTTTCCCGACGAGGCCGCATCATTGATTGATCACTATGAGGCTTGTGTTAGCTACTGTCCGTACCGAGTCTGAAATCAGGTAATGGTGCGATACACACCGATGGTCCAAGAGCGCCTGACTATCCAGACTTGCGGAGCTCAAATTCCTCCCCGATTGACCCAGTCGGTAGAATGGTGGTCTCAATGTCCCTGAAGTGGATGCAGCATTTGGATCCTGGGTGGTTCCGTCTGGGTTTTGCATGCTCTGCTCTTCATTAGCAAGAGCGAACGATTGTCTTCGCCCCTTCTTTTTCCTGCCACCACGATGGTTTCGCCTCTTCTTGCCGGCCGCGGTCTGCTCCCCTTGAGCAGTATTTTGCGTATCGTTAGTAAATTCGGTATTGGTCAAGGCTTCAGCCGGCCGCTGAGGGCCTTGGGGATCAGAGGTAGAGCTGTGGTCCTGACCTGCTGCGTGTTGAGCTTGCGATGAGCTGGGAGTAGCCATTTTGATATCCTGCTGATGAACTTTGCGAGCGTTGACGGTCAAGTCACGGAATCTGAAACAGAACGGTAGTCAACCATGGAGGATGTTAGATTGCAGGCTGTCAGATATCGAACGAAGCAGGGTCAAGCGGCGTACAGCGGAGCAATGGACTGTGTTGGTCGGATTGCTGAGCCAACTCGCTACCTAAAGTAAGGTTTGGGTGAGGAGATGGAAAAGGCAAACGGCGAATTTCCCGAGCTGTCCGATTCCGAGGCGCGTCTTGGACGCCGATCTCCCGCCATGCGCCACACCTTCAGCCACTGGCTCCACTCTATCAACAATAATGCGGGCAACAATATCCCGGGTGAAGGTTTTGGAAAGGAGTGTAAACATATCTGTTTTGCACATTTCAATACTACTAACCAATGATCATGCGAGGGTACAAGTGCCTGACATTCATCGCTTAATAAACCATTCATTTGCAGCACATTGATGCTTCTCTAGTGTTAACGATCAATGCGATCAGTCGAGCCAGAGGGCTGTCACCGATGAAGTCACACGAATCTTTTGATGTTAGAAAGCGTTTGGTAAAGGTAGCGATCTTTGCGTATAAGTCAATCTACAATTGTAGCATGTAGCATGTCGACCGCCGCTAAGTAGTTGCCATTTTACTTTCTCTGACTGGGCAATATGGTGTCACGGAGAGAATGGAATGTCGACACGGAGCTCTCAAACCTATTGCTCAATCTCTCGATCTAACAAGACCTTACCCAGTGCCTCAGATCGAATCTGAACGCATGTCATCTTTGAGCTGCCGGTCTTGGCAGCTACATAGAGCGCGTCCTGGTTTCAAGCCTCCACTCATATGTGCGACTCAGAGTTGCAGCAAGGTCGTTCTCTTCAATTCAATAGAAGCGGAACTACCCGTGTGTTGTTTCCGCAGAAGAAAGTCATAGTATCTTTTAGAAGAGCAAGCAAGCCTCTAGGGTAAATTCCTGTCGGAAGAGCCTCCAACAGCGATACCACGGTGATAGATGCAGGGAATCAATTCTTGAGCTAATCGGGTCAGTCGAATGTTGTGCCGCGTGCTTTGTCTGGAAAGTCGTAGCGTTCGTCGACATTGGGGGTGTGGCCCGCAGCAACAGTATCGGAAACAGAAGACGAATGCATAATTGATCATCGTACAACAGGCATGCTAAACGAACCGAGATTGCTTCGTGCAGTATCGCAGTTCCTAGCATATAGTAGCCCCATGTGTCGAGATCCACTTACAGTTCTCGATGATAACACGCAGGTATCCGGAACACTCAGGCATAAATTGGACTCATCACTGTTGGCACGCTCTCTCTAATTCCAATTTGTAACCCTCTGGTGGCGGGCTTCGGCGATAATTCGGTCGGCCATCCTTGTTGATGACTTGGCTCTACGCCTGAGTCACAGGACAGAGAATCCTTTCCGAAACCCAGCAGGAAGATCATATGCTTCTCTTAGGATCTTGCTGAAGGCTATCCATGACCGCAGCACTGATGCCACGCAGCGACGCTGGCGAGGACTCAGGCATCAAGATTTCACCCCACAGATCTATGTGAGCTTTGTCAACACATGTATGACAGTCAAGGATTATGACTACATCTTTCTTCGGCTGTGTCTGATAGGATCTGAAGTCATGCGACGCATGCGATGATAGTTGTGGCAGAAACGGAAAAAATAGTGAAAGCCTGAGATTAGAGGTGTGAAATTGCCGGAAGCGGCTCGCTTACTCGGTTTATGCTTAATAGAAGCGACCAATGAGCAGGGAACATGAAAGGACAGATGGCCGAATCTTTTTTGGCCGATAAATGCGCAGAGGACACATTTCTTCAAGGAGATTTATATACTTCTGGCGCCGCACTGATACACAACACTCCCAAATCACATCGATTTCTCGCTGCGGGTAAGAAGGTCGTTCAAGATCCTTCTTTCATCAATTACTCTTCCTCCTTCCCTTAATCTCGGACCGTACACTCTTCTTTTTATCGTTGACGCCGAAGCTCCACAAAGATGGCCAGACGGTCAAAGGGAGGCTCTACGCCTTTCGCTTGGACAACCGTTTTTTACCTCCTCCTCGTCTTCATCGCCCCCTTCGCCCTTCTACAAATAGCTCGCGCTCAAGATGAGCAGGCACCTCTGAAAGAAGACCTCGGAACAGGTACGTTGCCCGACGAAGAGCCATGGCAAATCTGTGGAACATCTAACCAAGCAACCGAACCAGTCATTGGCATCGATCTTGGCACGACGTACTCGTAAGTTGACCTCATTACTCGCTCATGTCTTGTACTGACAATATGCTAGTTGCGTTGGTGTGATGCAAAATGGAAAAGTCGAAATTCTCGTCAACGACCAAGGCAACCGAATAACGCCCTCATATGTGGCTTTCAACGATGAAGAAAGATTGGTGGGGGACGCAGCGAAGAATCAATACGCTGCCAATCCACAACGTACCATTTATGATATAAAGTCAGTCAAGCACCCCTACCCTTGACTAAGAGCACTATCTAACACGAGATATATAGGCGGCTAATCGGCCGTAAATGGGCAGACAAGGATGTCCAGGCTGATCTTAAGCATTTCCCGTTCAAAGTCACGAACAGCAATGACAAGCCCGTGGTGACCGTTGAGGTCAACGGCAAAGATCGATCATTTTCCCCTGAGGAAGTATCGGCCATGGTTCTGGGTAAAATGAAGGAGATCGCTGAAAGCTATTTGGGAAAGAAAGTCGACAACGCCGTTGTCACGGTACCGGCATACTTCAACGACAACCAAAGACAGGCGACTAAGGACGCCGGTGTCATCGCTGGTCTCAATGTTCTCCGAGTAGTAAACGAGCCAACCGCAGCCGCTATCGCCTATGGTCTGGACAAGACCGGTGACGAACGCCAGATCATCGTCTACGATCTTGGCGGAGGAACCTTCGATGTGTCCCTCCTGACAATTGACAATGGCGTGTTCGAGGTCATGGCCACCGCCGGGGATACCCACCTAGGGGGTGAAGATTTCGATCAGCGCATCATTACCTATCTGGCTAAACAGTATAATAAGAAGAACAACGTCGACATCATGAAGGATTTAAAGACTATGGGTAAACTGAAGCGTGAGGTCGAGAAGGCTAAGCGTACACTGTCTTCTCAGATGTCGACTCGTATCGAGATTGAGTCCTTCCATCAAGGCAATGACTTTTCTGAGACTCTCACCCGGGCGAAATTCGAAGAGTTGAACTTGGATCTCTTCAAGAAGACCCTGAAGCCCGTCGAGCAGGTGCTCAAAGACGCCAAAGTCAAAAAGAATGAGATTAACGACATTGTCCTAGTCGGTGGTTCTACTCGTATCCCCAAGGTTCAGTCGTTGTTGGAGGATTTCTTTGGTGGCAAGAAGGCCAGCAAGAACATCAACCCCGATGAAGCTGTAGCCTTTGGCGCAGCTGTTCAGGGCGGCGTCTTGTCTGGAGCTGAGGGAACTGGGGATATCATCCTTATGGATGTTAACCCACTGACTCTCGGTATCGAAACCACCGGTGGCGTCATGACGAAGTTGATCCCCCGTGGCACTAGCATCCCCACCCGGAAGAGTCAAATCTTCTCTACGGCTGCGGACAATCAGCCAGTCGTCCTCATCCAAGTTTGTAAGTCATGCATCATCCATCATAGCACGGACTGTTACTAATCAGTACAGTCGAGGGCGAACGTTCAATGACCAAGGATAACAATCTCCTCGGCAAGTTTGATCTTACTGGCATTCCACCAGCTCCCCGTGGTGTTCCCCAAATCGAGGTTTCGTTTGAGCTTGACGCCAACGGAATCCTGAGAGTTACGGCTGGCGACAAAGGCACAGGAAAGGCGGAGACAATCACGATCAATAACGACAAGGGCCGTCTTTCTCAAGATGAAATCGACCGAATGATTGCCGAAGCTCAGGAATTTGCTGAGGAGGACAAGGCAAACTCCGAGAGGGTCACCGCCAGAAACGGGTTGGAGAATTACGCTTTCAGCCTGAAGAACCAAGCCAATGATGACGAGGGTCTTGGTGGAAAGATCGACGAAGATGATAAGGAATCTGTCAGTAGTCCTCGTAGCAACTACCATGATCTTACTGCTGACACCATAACTAGCTCATGGAGGCTGTCAAGGAAGCCACCGACTGGCTTGACGAGAACGCTTCGACAGCGACCACAGAGGACTTCGAGGAACAGAAGGAGAAGCTGAGTAACGTCGCCTATCCCATCACCAGCAAGCTGTATAGCGGTGCTGGAGGGGCGCCTACTGAGGAGGAGGAAGAACCAGCGGACCGTGACGAATTATAAGTGGCAAGTGTACAGATAGACATAGGCTGATGCATACTTGAAAATGGCGCATGATGTAGATTATTCCCCAGACTTTATCATAACAATATTGCATGAAAGATAGACAAGAATCAAAGTGTGTCATTCCACGCCAATTTCCCGACGTCGCTTGTCAATTTTCCGTTTTGCGGGTATATGGGTCCCTCTGGTACTTCCCTCACTGCGCTTTTGTCACCTCTGGTCTGACTTTTTGAAGGGTTCCTTTGATGAGTACAAGCTCGCCTAGACCCTCAAAGTATTGCAGAATCAAGCGTTTTACTGGACTCCGAGTACCAGTATGTCCCTCTGTGACGGTCCGTCGCCCAATAATGGCTTGAGGCAGGGCACCCATTTGAATCTGCTTGATCTTTTCCAATGCTACCCGATCTTCGACCGGCTTTGCGCACACATGCCCATTGCAGGAAGCATAAACTTGACACGGACATGCAGGACCTTGTCACACCTCTATCAGACGCTTTTAGATCTTCAGCAATGGAATGTAGACCGTGACCTTCTTCGCTTCGTCAAAGACCCTCGTAGGTTCCGCACCCAACTAGGGAAATGCGATGGCTTGATATCCGGAAGCTTTGCTCTACAGTTTTTGAGCGGGTGTTTTGGGAAGGCTCTGGCCTTGACGTTTTTGTGGAAGATCGCAGAGAGGCCCGTGAATTCGAGCACTACTTGGTCAACGTCGAGAATTATAAGCTGTCTAGAGAGAGCTTCAACACCCATTACAGACGGATTGGACCTGCCGGAGTATGACTTTCACCGGTCGAGCAGAGCCCGGGCGTTCCCCATTTATGGCTGACGTCCGTGTATGCAGATCCGGACTTTCCTCAAATTCGCATCCGAAGACTCGAGTACGGAGCAGATACAGGTCATCGCTTCGCATCACCCGCCTGTGGAAAACATCATCAACGCTTTCCATAGTAGCATCGCGATTAATTTCCTTACTTGGAACAAAGCCTATGCGGACTTCCCTCAGTCTACGTTCCTCCATCGCCATGGAGTAGCAGTCAGAAGAAAGGATGAATTCTTTGAAAGCCATGCGGAGAAGTACAAAAAGCGCAAGTATCGTATCTCAGAATTACATGAGTCCGACCAGAGACGCTTAAGGCCTGAATTCGCTCAGATCAGGCGCGCGGGTGACAATTCGACATGGACAATCGCATTCGATACCACTGGCTTAGAGCGACCAAAGACGCCCGATTCTGTCTTGGAGTATTCGACGTTTGGCTTCATCACGAATAGTACCGCTGTTAGTCCCGCAGTACCTTACAGACTCAGAGCTGCCCCATTCGGAGCATGTGTTCTTCAGCATCAGTATACTCGTGCGCACTGTCCGGACTTCTTGGCAAGTATCCAAGCGAAGATCGATCAATTGACCATCGAGGAGCTGCAAAGACTTCCTGAAGTACTGCGACCTAGGAGCTACCTTCAGATGATTGGAAATCCTCAACATCTGGATGACTACAGGGCCGAGCTCTTTGTCAATGGCACAAGTATACTGAAATGCTACGATGACCAGATCCCACAATGGTACGCCGAGTGGGAGCAGCATACGCCACGAGCAGCGAAATTAAGCATAGCCCCTGATGACGATGGAAGAGAGCGGACCGGCGTTGTTTAGTTGTCTCTAGGAAATGAATAGACTCTGGTTTGTAGAAGTACGACTACCTTAGGCAGATTATCTGTCTGGCCTCACATTCCAGAGGAAAAATACATAGGCAGGGCCAGTTCCCCCACTCTACTGCCACCTTCAGTATTTCCAAACAGCGCCAGATACTCATACACCATCTCACCGGACGCAATGGCATCGTCCTCTCGCTATCTTGCCCTCCTCGCCAACCGCTCCCCCGGCGACCCCGACTGCTACCTCTGCCTCCAGATCGCGCAGCGCAAACCCATCACTCAAGACGGTCCCACCACGACATGCCTGCTATGCAACAACCCTTACTGCGAGACCCACAAAGGACATGAAGACGGCACCTGCAACATCAATCATGTGACTTACTATGGCAAGACGAAGCATCGGGCGCGACATGCCCCTATCGAGATCTTCCCAAGCATGGAGGCTAGGAAGCGGAGATTTGGCAGTGACGGAATTCAGACGGTGGGCACACAAGAGAAGAATGAAGGCGAGCGGACCACGGAGGGGCGAGCCGAGAAGGCCGATGCTGGAGATTGAGCGCCCCGAGACTATTTCGGCATCCGTTTGGTGCGGGCTCCCCGCGCAGTATACAGAATCTGTAGACACGGATTCGGACAAGAAAACAGAGCAATGCATGGGTCTCAAACCGAAGCACCTAGGACACTGAACATCACGAGCACAATATGATATCCCTCAATCTCCAACGCTATCCAAACACGAAACTCGAAGCTTTATCCCCACTCCAGCCCCCTCGTAGGCCCCAACATCCAACAGCCACGCAGGCCTCACTCCTCTTCCAGACCGGAATCAACCCCAAGCCTCACACTTCCGCCCCTGCATCCCCCCCTTCCCCCTCCCCACCCCTCTCCTCCTTCGTCCGATCCACTCCAATCTCCTTCGCTCCCTCACTCGTCTGACCCTTTTCCTCCCCAAGCACCTCTCTCCTACGCTCCAGACTCCGGAAAAATCCTTCTCGGACCGCAGTGCTTTCTGTAGTATGTCAGGTAGTTAACCTCGCAAACGCCCTTCTCCTTCCCTTTGTGCCTTTTCGCAGTAGAGTCGGTCGCACAGCGCGGCAGCGCCCTCTTGCGTGATGGACTATGTTTCCGCCATGCGCTCGCACACGTGGCGATCTGGGTCCGAGGACGAGCGGGGGAAGGTGGATGCCATGGTTGCGCTGTGGTCAGCGGCAGATAGGGGTGTTGGGAGATGATGGAGTCTGGGGCTCGGTGGTATGGCACTTTTGGCTTGGTGTGGTTGAGGGTGAAGTAGGGGTCTGACAAGGAGGGGGTTGCGGCGGTGATCTTCATGCTGTGTAACGTCCGGAGGGACTGGTTGCGTAGACACGATTGTGCTGGGCTTGGCTTGGGACCGGCTGCGGAGGGAGCGCCATTCGTTGCAAGCCTCCTCGCAAGCACCCTCGTGGTTGAGGGGTCTGCAAGGCTGGGAATGAAAGCGAACGGATTGCTTGGAGGGAGGGCCCAACGCCACTCGGTCGTCTATTGGTTGGATGGGGAGTGTACTTTCATTAGAGATTGAGAAACTGCTGCACGGGGCCATCTTTTCCTGTTACCATGCTTTTCACCTTTCTCCTTCCTTCTCTTGTTGCTTTTCTGACAGAAAGATCGACCCGAAGAAGATTCCATCACATGTATTGTGGATTTAGAGAAGAAAAGGGAGGAAAGAAGTACATCGTCATGTGCGAGGTAAAAGAGGTGAGATTCGTGACCCCCTGGCAGATGAGACAGTAAGGGAATCAGACAGCGAAAAGGGGCACCTTGAATGCAGTCTAGGTACTTTGATGTTTGTCCACTGTCTATGCTCATCAACCCAAGTGGGATGCGAAGGCTGAAGGCCCATAGCCTTCAACACCATTGCAGCCTGGCGATTGCCGTAGATCTATTGAACTCACGTTTGACAGGTTGCCTTCGAAGACTTGGAACACCGTGCGACTAGTCCTTTCCGTGGTTGTAGGATCCCCGAACGTTAAACGCTAGCCTTCACAGCAAGAACGTCCAGATCCCAGTTGATCTCGCCCTCTTCCCCATACCTCTCCCTCAACCACTCATTTGTCTTCTTGAAATGCCCGCAATCGAACTACAAGCACCACTCATTAGCCCAAGCCCCCAACAGCACAACTACCCTCTTCAACAAAACATGAGAAAGGATGATACTCACAAACCCCCTCGCCGCACTCATCGGACTCGGATGAACACTCTGCAAGACGCAATGCTTAACTTTATCCACCTTGTTCACCCTCAACTGCGCCGGCTTTCCCCACGCCAGAAATACAACCCCACGCGTCCTCACCTTCGCCACCGTGTCAATGACCTTTTGCGTGAACTTCTCCCATCCTTTGCCCGCATGGCTATTTGGTTCGTGTGCACGCACCGTAAGGCACGTGTTGAGCAGCAAGACGCCGCGGTCGGCCCAGGGGGTCAGGAGACCGCTATTGTTGGGTGGGGATTTGAACGTGGGGTAGTCCTTCTTGAGGGCCTTGTACATGTTTTGGAGGGACGGAGGCGCGCGGATGGGCGGGCGGACGGAGAAGCAGAGGCCGTGGGCTTGGTTGATGTTGTGGTACGGGTCCTGACCAAGGATGACGGCTTTGACTGTGTTAAGGGGAGTATGGCGAGACCTGCACCGGTGATAGAGATGAGGACGGGCATTGAAAGGGAGAGAGAAAGAGAGGGTTTGGAAAGGGGAGTGAAGTTACCAGGAATAGACATCTTCCGGGGGCGGGAAAATTGTCTTGTTGGCCTCCTTCTCCTTCTTCAGGAACCGCTTCAGCTCCAGGAATTCCTTGCTCAGCACCTCGTCTTTCAGCTGCGCGAGCCATGATTCGTGCAGGCTATGGATCTCTAGCTGGAGTAGATCTTTCTGCTCGTCTGTGAGCTTCTCGACCCAGGCTTTCTTGTCGAATTTCTGGGTCGCGGTGGACGTGCCGAGGGAGGAGAAGGCGCTGACGGTATTGGCAGAGGATGGCAGTTGAGGCTCGCCGGAGGTTGAAGCTGGAGGGGAGGATTTTGGGTCGTCTTTGCTCTCCGACTGGACGGAGAAGGGGGTGGAGCTGGGAACTTTCGGGGTGCCGAAAAAGGTGTTAAGGGTTGCTTGCTTCTTGGAGGATGAGGTTGCTGCATCGGCGGCTTTGCGCTTTAGCGGAGTGGCCATCGTCGCGGTGATCGATACTTGGAGAAAGATGGAATTGGTCAGAGAGAAGTTGGGCAGATTAGGAAGCTTTATCATCGACCTCTAGGCTTCAGCGCGTCTTATCTGACGTGACGCGACACCTATCGGTCCCGCTTCCCCGGACTGGGTCCACGCTAGGCTTTCCTAATCTGGATGTCAGCTACCGGGGTATGAGCGAGGTCGCAATTCGGCAACTGAGCACAAGATTAAAGGATGAGACTTGGTGTTCTGAGGGAGCACGTCTAATGGTCTCACTAGCGGAGATTTTGTTAGAGCTCTAATCATAAAATCGGCCTTTGCTCTGAGCTCTATTTCTTCGTGCCCTTTTCCTGAAGTTCTCGCATCGCTGCTCGTGCGCTCCGACTTCCTCCCAGCTTTGGACCCTTTGGCTTATCATCAACAGCGCCAGGACCAGGTTTCTTGCCTGGCTGAGTTGTCTTCTGTCGGCGCTGAGATATGGCATCCATAAATTCTCGCCTGAATTGTTCGGCAATTCGATCATCGGCCGCCTGGTCATCGTTGGGAAGCTCAGTATCTGGCTCGTCATAGATATCGACTGCTCAATTTGTCAGCTCTCTCTGCTCAGAAGCATACAGCCAGAACACTTCTCACGCTTGCTCTCTCGGAGCACCTCCTCTACCAGCTTGTCGCGCTTCATGTCATCACTATTCCTCCTCCGTCGCGTTCTTCGGGGCTTCCCATTCTTGCCTAGTCGGACCTTGCCAGTTATTTCTTCAGGCTCGCCATCCACCCCTTCCATTCTCCGCTTTGCGGCCTCCGTTCTTGCAACATTGAGCGAAGTGGCATCAGGGCCAAGGTCAACCTCTTGTAACTTTCCGAGCGCGGCAGGTTGCCTTTGCACAACAGCGTCAATGGTATTGCCCGTTGATTTACCAAATGATCCCCCTGCTGAATTCGCTGCGGTAGAGTGTATGTGACGTCGTTTAGCCAATTCGGAGTCTATATACGCCATCCTTCCTATGTTAGTATATGCCTCATAGATTCTAGTAGAGCGAAGTGTGGTATGGCGTACATGTGCTGGTCAACGTCTGCAACCTGACCGGTCTGCGGCGCAAAGCGGTCCACCACTGTTACTATTCTGTCCAGCGAGTCGTCCTTATCCAGCAGCGAGCTTGTTGCCTGAGTGCCTGAAGACTCGGTTCTACTAGCTGTATCTACAGTCCTGTATCCGATCCCTCCTTTCCTCCGCTGTGCTGCTTTCCGCTGGCGGAGGATCTCGGCCACGGACAAGGGCGTTTGCTGCTCGTCGTATGCCTTGGCGTCCACATAACGGCTGCTCTGAGCAATTAGCTCATTCAAACTCATGGGCTCCGGAGCGATTGCGGTTGGAATGTGGATGCCGTCGTCTTCCTCGTCCTCACTTTGGGGGCGTTTGCGATAAACCTTCCGCTTCTTGAAGGGCGGAGGAAGGAGGTCCCGGTCGGAATCTACTGGATTCGTGGTGTCTTCCATACTGACTGCACAATCCTGACTTAGCAAAGTCCTGACAACGTGATAGTCAAGTCACTCAGGTCATACACTGCTTTGAGTTGCTCTGAAGCGGAGGACTGCCGGAATTAAGGTATGCGGGGTGGCGGGACTAGCGTGTTTCACATCAGCCAGGGACTGTGACCCTTGTCGATCAATCAAGCCCCTGGCAAAGTGACTGCGACCCGAAAACAGCAAGGCTTCACCCCAGAGTTCGAAGTGAGCTGGCAAGAACACCCGTCGTGGAGAAGCTGTTATCGTTTCTTCGTCTCACTCTTTCACAACCTCGACCTATGCCCATGCATTCTTCCATGGCCTTGACATAAGCGAGACTACCGTTTCCGGCAAGGGCAGATCGACCCTCGAACTCGATAACCCAGAATCATTCCCCGTACCCTTTCACTTCACGCTCAGCAATCAGAATCATGGGTGTCTTGCTACCGCGCCAGGGCGCTTCGCACTTCGGTGCCCATAACGTACAAGATGCCTTGTCAAATCCATGGGCCAAATGCATGGCGAGAGCCTATTGCAAGTAAGTTTCCTCGCAATTCCTCAAGCATCAACACTTACTGATCCTGCCGCAGGTGGCCAGTAATAATCGGTATAATCATCGCCTCGGTAGTAGTCATCTCCATCATCATCTGCTGCGTCCGTTGCCTCTGCTGCGGCCTCTCCTGTCTCCCTTGCTTCCGTGGTCGGGGTCGCAAACGCGCACGTTACGCCGGCGCACCCTCCGCTTTCAGTCCAGCCCCATATCAAGGTTATCAGCCCGCTAATAGCCCACACGGATACGCGCCACCGCAGTTTGCGCAGTTCGATACTGGCAAAAACCGCAACACCGAGGGTGGGAAAGTGAACGAGGACTCTCTACCCGCAATGCCGAGTTGGGAGAGCGGAAGAGACAGGAAGGTGCTAGATGATACTCACGAAGATGACGTCGAGATGGCAAAACTGGATCCACAGAAAGCGCCGATGCTCGCGCATCAGGCCCCTGCCTCAACAGCGGGATACACGGACATGGGGCCTCTTTCAGCGGGAATATCGCATCAACAGCATAGCGCTGCACAAGGCGGAGATCTGGGAAACCCGTACGGACAAGTTTCGCCTGGCTATGGAGGCGCGTATGGCCAAGGCTCACCCACGGGGCCGCAGCAATATCACTCGCTAGGTGATCCCACGGCACATCACAGCCCGCATGCTCCACAAGTCTACTCTGCGTATGAGCCATCGTCTGCCTACGGGGCCCAAGAGACAGGTACCGTGTATCCTTCGCCCTCGCCGTACGACCACTATACCCCAAACCTCCTGCAGGCGGGACGTCAGCCAGCGAGCAACACCTTTCGGGACGTATAAGCTATGGCTTCTGGGATGTTTTTCGAATTGATGACGGCATCCATGTACTACTAGTAAGGGTTTGTGGCAGGTTTTCCGGGTTTTTTGGTGCCACATCTTCTTATGATACCCTAAGCATACAATGCAATGAGATGTCTTACACATTGATGAAACGATGGACTCAGGTCCAATTGGTAGGGAGGGCGATCGGACATCGAGCGTATCAGCATTCCATGTCGAAAAGTCACTCCGTAGTCCTCTGCCGCCCACTATTCTTATGGTTTCGAATCTGGCTTCATCAGGGTAGTGGTTGCGGTTTTGCGCCTCTACCGGACTTTGCGACCTATCCAGGTTGCCACCGAGTCTGTAATCGGTGCACCATTGTTTGAAAGCTTGCTTCTTCTGAGAAGGATCTATGTAAATCTTAACGTATCTGTTGGGTATCAATGTTTTTTCCAAACCCGAGGGTCAGCCCCCAAACAAATCGAAGCCTCGCTGGCCAACTCCTGGCTGTGCCCAGTCCCTTTTACTGCCCGTATGGAGCCGTAAGCTCAGAGCAACCAATTCGAGAAGTCGGATGCCAGCACCAAGACTCATTTGTCCTAGAAATTGTCAAACTTCTTGAACATCGCCTTGAAACTCTCCGCATCCTTCTTCTCCTCCGCCTCCGTCTGCGGACAGTCCCTCCAGTTCGTCCGCTTCTCGAGTCCGAGCAGCTTGGCAATCACCCTCCTTCCGAACTGCATATCGAACCGTAGCCCCAACGGTAAGCCTAAAACCATCGACTTCTCCTTCCCTCGATTTTCGGTAGTGTCATCCTCGTTTGAATGCTCGCCATTCGCCGCGTCCGCGCCATTCGTCTCGCCTTCCTCCGGCCGCCAGATCCACACGCGGAAATAGTCCGTGTCCTCGACCGTACCGTCACCGATCTCTTTGGTCTTGAAGGCAGGATACTTTTGGTTTTCGGCTTCCACCTTGAAGGCTGCCTCCACCAGGCCTTTCTTGATGAGATCCGCCGGGACGGGAAGGAATTGCCAGTGCACGTGGACGCCGTCTGCTCGGCTGATCTCGAAGGTTATGGCGCCGAGAGAGTCTTTGCTTTTGTCGATTAGGAGGCTATGCAGAGCCCGCCGGTACCGCTGCATCTCCTTGTACGTTGCGGAGCGAGAGTCGAGATCCGTCATCGCTCCGAAGGTGGGCGAATGAGCCAATGGGATGATCAGTATGTGTGCGGGACAGCCTAGGTTTTGGAAGGTCTTGGCTGTGGGAAGTGGCCCCTTGGCAACGGTGAGGTAGACGTCCGTGCCAATGGAGGTGATGAGACCGGTAGCGAGGTTGGGGTTCGAAAGGCAAAAGAAGCATTCCTGGGGTGTGGGCTGGAAACGACGCCTGCGCGCAGGCCGAGTAGGTCGGTAGTGGTCGGCGCCTCTCCAATAGCGAGAATACGTCTGGTCATGATCTTGATCTCGTTGACGCTTTATTGAAGGACTTGACATACTTGATAAGAACGGAGAGGCTGTAGTGCTTGGGGTAATGATAGTAGCTGGTGCTGCATTGGGATCGATGGTGAAGGCATATAGCCACTTCTGCTTCAACGAGTTGTTGAAGGGTGCGAGGCTGATAAAGCGAGTTATGGCGCCAGGGTCGGGTTGACCTTCGCTGGTCAGGTGGAAAAAGGGTTCTCGTTCGTAGAACAGCCCATCGGATACGCTGAGGTGATATCGAGGTTTCAGTTCCCAGCAGAGATCGGCTGCGCACTGCTCGGTCTCCGGGGTCTGCACATTGTCCGGCAGAGTAACCATGGACCTCGAACGGATCAAGGTGGGCCATGGGCTAGTGATGAGAATGTCTGCACTCTTGGCATCTTTGAGCGCCTTGGCGTCATCCTCCGTGTGGAATGGGAGATACTTTTCCTTCGATACCCCGACAGTGATGGCCGGGTCTAGATGACCACCGAGAGTCACGATCCGTAAGCTTTCGGAGGTTTTGAAGCTTGATCGCTTGCCCAGGAAGTAGAGGTTGGGGCAAAGCTCATCATCTGAACTCTCCAATTTCTCGATGACCTTCGATGGTAAGGGGTGTTTTCCGACGGTGAAATAAGTGGTGAGCGGAACCACTATCTCGCCACGCAATAGCTTTGTGACATTGTCCTCGTCTACCGGGTTTACGTCTGATGGATCGGCAAAGAGGTCCCCGACAATGATGGCTATTGAGAAGCCGTTCTTGGAATGTAGCTTCGACAATTTTTCGAACGCTGGGGCAAAATCTCCTTCCAGAGACCCGAGAACGACCCTGTAATGATTAGCATTTCGCCTGATCCTATGTAGGACGCAACATCGCCGTCAAGGGCCAAGTGAAGATTTCAGAGTTTCTATAGAGATCACTGTGACGATACATTGAGCCTCGTTTGCAAGGAACCAAACAAAATTCTGCCATATATGACATGTTTCGACAAGTGAAAAAGAGATCTAAGCTTCGAATGAAAGAAGAGTGGTGAACCCACACTTTCAGGATCATCTTGATTGATTATATTCCATATGTGACAGTTACCGACCGAGACTCACCATAGCTGAAAGTTCCTCGATAAGAAGCATCCAGCATAGAGGAAATGAAGGAATGACGAATATCTTGAGGCGCTTTGTCCGCGGTAAACCGTAGAATATCTGAAAGTTAGAGTAATACTAGGGTATTTTAGGGTTTCTAGAATAGAAAATTAGCCGAGCTAAGCGCCTCAGCCGCCAAGCGGCTGCATTAATTATTTTTTTCAATCGGAGAGTTTGACTTCGTCGACTTAAGTCAGATGAGGCAGGCACAAAAGATGGCAGCCATGTCTTCAGGCAAAAAAGACAGACCGTCGAAGCCGGTCAAGGGAGGCACATCCTCTACCCGGAAATACCGTTTTCAATCCTTCAATCAACGTATATCGAAGTTCAGCATTGATCCAATCCGGCGCAGTCGAGCTGTGGATTTGAACCATACTGATCTCAGCAGTACGAACTCGTTTTTCAAGGAAGTATTGGACAGATGGAAAGATACAAATCTCTCAGAAAACTTTACCAGTTTTGTGAGAGAGGTCCAGCCTTTATGCGGCAGTCTGCCGCAGCTGATCCACCACCAACAATGTGTGATGAGCATCATCGTGCGCTACGTTGAGAAGTGGGATGGTTTGTCTCTGGAGCCACTTCTGGACCTTCTGGCCAACTTCGCGCATGATCTTGGAGCGCGATTTGAAAGCCACTTCGGCGCAGCTGTAACCTTGGTAGCGTCACTGGCGGCTACACATTCCGCCGTAGAGGTCATTGAATGGAGCTTCAATTGCCTTACATGGCTTTTCAAATACTTGTCACGCTTGCTGGTTCCAGATCTAAGACCTCTTTTCCACATTATGGCACCTCTGCTTGGCAAAGAGCCGCAGAGAGCTCATATCACGCAGTTCGCTGCGGAAGCTCTGTCTTATTTGATCAGGAGAGCTGCAAAGTCATACCATAAGAATCAAAAGCCGCTGGATATCGTTGTGCAACACGTCCTGGATGATCTGGGCTCAATGGAGGGACTGACCGAGACTGTCGAGCTATACCAGCATGGTCTCATGGCTCTATTCGTTGAATCAATCAAAGGGGTTGAAAGGAAGCTTTACTCTTGCGGAGACCAGATTTACCAAACCCTTGTAGAGCACGTTCTGGAAGCCACTGAAATCCGGCAAAGGAGAGGCGCAGAGCTGATCTGTGGCGTCACAACTGGTCTGCTGCACTTCGCTGACGCTCAGGGCTTTCAGTCCATCTCAGAAATTATCGTCAATATCATTGCAAAACTAAACCTAGGATCAAGAGATGCCAATGTTGCTATTTGTGGTCGCTGGATCTTCGTCGCGGCTACTGTAAGGAAAGGCTCAAGGATCGCAGACTGGAATCCTCTCTTGAAAGCCCTGATATCACTGCTAGGACTTTGCGAAATTGTAAGTGATGAGACTTATACGCAGATATACAGAGCAGCTGCAGTGATCCTGCAGTCTTCTCCGCTGGATGTTGTCCTGCCCCATGTCCGTCCAGCGATGGACGTACTGGCTCAAGAACGCTACTCCCAATATTTCCTGACTTTCTGCCATGACTTTCATGACCTAGGGCCCGAGCGATTCCATTCCTTGCTCTTTCCATATCTCTCGAAGTAGGTGAACAGCGTTTGTTCTCGATACTTGTGCATACCATAGCTTACTATAATACAGGTGGATTGCAAAATATTGGCGCGAAAAAGAAGCGCAGATATATCTAGCCGTACCAGGACTGGTATCCACAAATGGTAGCAAGGTATCGCTTCCTGAAAGTTTCCAGCAACACATCATTGCTACATTCAGGGCTTTGCCAGAAAGACCAGATCTAGTTTCACATTGCAACGCTTTTCTTGAAGCATTAGACTACATGAATGTTACTTCCGAGACTCTGAACGAGATCGTAAACCCTTTGGCTAGCCTTATAGAACAAAACCTGATGGACTCGGAGGACAATCCGAGAACACTATTGAGCTTTGGTGCAGGCCTCAGAGCTTACTCGCAATTAGAGCCGTCCGCGTCGGTCAAGCCATGCATCTGGCCCCAAATTTATGAGCTTGCCGATCGATTTGGAACTTCAGCCCCATACTTAGAGGCATTGTTGCACTCGTTGAGAGCCAACCCTGATTCGGCGTCCCTCACCGTCTTGGAGGCTCTTGTAGGCGCTTTGATAGCGAATCTGCATTCATCGTCTCATGTCCTTCGAAGACTCACTTTGCAGATAATTCGCATCATCGACGCTCGTTCGGATCCTGAGCACACTAAAATTATCGACACCGCTCTGTTGATAGAGAACAGCCCGATTGATCTGCAGTCAGCTCGCTCGTTATCGATGCATGTCCGGAGGCTCTCCTCACAGATCCAAATGATCGACTCGAATCCCTTGTTGCAGACTGCGATAACTCATTTTTGTTTTGGACTACTAACTTTCAAGCTTTCCCAACTTTGGACAGATGCAGTGGACGTTCTAAAAGCGATATGTTGCAAAAGGGCCGGAGAAGAAGTCGTTGCAGGACTTGCCTTTCAATTCCTCGAAGAAACACCTACTCTATGTAAGGACTCTGACGCCACTGAATGTCAGGCTGTCCGTCGCAAAGCGTTGAACAGATTCGAGTGCTCTCATCTGGCAGCTGTTACGAGCGCAATGGATCAGAGCCTGGTCTGTATGAGAGATGCATCGCAGCTGATCGAATCGGCGTTTCACGCTACTCACCGGGCGGTGACACAGACTCCGCCTGATGCTGCTACTCTGGCTCTCCGAATCTTTCTTGGAGTGCCGCATGTTGCAGAGAAACATTCGAGGCGGCTGGTTCCGATTTTCCTGCGTTGGGCTGCGAAAGAGACGGACGACACAGAATTCATAACCACCACCGCAGCACATGAGACCAAAGAGGTCGAAGCAGTCTCTAGCCTGCGGGGATTAGCTCGCAAAGAGCGAAAGATGATGTTGGACTTATTTGGCTGCTTCACTAATCCAAAGGTGCTGTACCGGTCCAGTGACGTCTTCGAGGCCCTCAAAGGACTGCTTGCGAGTGGAGATGTCTCTGTACAAACAGCTGCGTTCAAAGCTTTGCTGACGTGGAAGGTTCCAGGCCTTGAGCCTTATCAGGAAAACTTGTCTAATTTACTAGATGATGCAAGATTTCGGGAAGAGATCTCCGTCTTCGTCAATGTTGACAATGAAGATTCTAAGATTCGAGCGGAGCATCGTAAGGATCTTATGCCAATACTCTTACGGCTTCTCTTCGGTAAAACGATCGCTAGGTCTGGATCCAGTAGCAGAATGGGACAAGTCATCAAGCGGAAGGCGGTCTTTAGAGCGCTGTCTCAGTTCGATCAAGGAGATTTGCGCGACTTCGTTCTGATCGCTCTAGGGCCATTAGCCAACAGAAGCCTGGTAAAGGGGACGCAGCTAGATGAGAATATCCTTCGCCAGGAGATACTGGGTGTCCGCAAGCAAGTAGGGCTCCTAAACATGATGAAGGACATGCTCAATACGCTCGGAAGCCAACTCGCTCCTCTTGGCAAAGATTTGCTCGAGGCGCTGTTGTACTGCACCGTGAGAGCCGCTAGGCTTCTATCAGCTGCCTCGACCGAGATCGCGGATGATGAGTCTGAGAGCCATCAAGTCTCATTGCTTAGAGATGTCCGTCAGGTTGGTCTTCAGTGCCTTAGTATGGTCTCTGAGCATGTTGCTGCACAGGAATTGCAAACCTATATGCCTGCAGTAATTAGTGAGTTGGTGAATCCGCGACTGCGAAGGCTCCCGGTGGAAACAGCACAGTCGGTCTCCGGATTGCTGCAATTGTTTGCCACATGGGCTTCTGGGCGTGAGACGGTGTTCTTCTTAAGCGACTACAACAGCGAAATTCTTCGATATGTTGTCGACTGCTTGAATATCCCATCCGCCAAATCAGCCGTCAAGCTGTTCGTGCTGGAAAACATCATTAAAGAGATTGCGAAACTTGCGAAAAGGCCTAATGATGCCGGCGCTTCATACAATGAATACGGCGTCGAGGTAATGCAGAGGGTCCTCAGCCCGCACATAGAGTACATTCTTGGGCATATTGGAAAGCTGCTCGTTACAGATCCAACCCGAGATGTCCTTGAATCCTCCATACAGCTCATTTCGATGTTAGCACCTGTAGTCGAAGGCTCAGCAGAGACAAAGAGTATACTCGAGATTTCAGCCCTTCTTCTGGAGCAGCCGTCGCATCGGGTAAAGCCAAAATCGAAGGGCGACCTCCTAAAAACCATCCAGCACTTCGTACCAATATCAGACCTCCAGAGCATCGAAGGATTTCAAGACCGGCTTTTCCGCATCATCTCCTCATTGTTTGGATATTTCAAAGATCGCACCAACCGCCAGATACTTTCCAAGGTAATGCACACGTTGGCGGACAAAGACCTCGAGCTCCAGGAGGTTGCAGACTTGTGCACAGGCCTCAACTCTTTTTCTGTGCAGAAGCTTGATGAGCCAGATTTCGAGCAGCGTCTGGCGGCATTCCACGCCATAAATGAGACTAAATTCCCATCGTTCTCTCCGAAGCAATGGCGGCCCCTGGTCTACAATATGTTGTTCTACGTACGGGATGACGAGGAATTAGCTATACGATCCAATGCAGCATTGGCGCTGCGACGCTTCGTGGAGTGTAATACTCTTGCGATGGTAGAGGATGGCGGCACTGCATTTGATATGCTCGAGTCGGTGCTCCTAACAGAGCTTCGTCGTGGTGCCTCAGAGCCTTCCGAACTAGTACGCACGGAATTACTGAGCATCATGGCTCATGTTGTTCGCCACAACCCGGACTGGGAGAAGACGAACGACATGCACATGCTGCTTGCTAATGACGATGAAGAAGCTTCTTTCTTTGATAACATTCTCCATATCCAACATCATCGGCGTCTTCGGGCTCTTCGTCGTCTGGCTGGGGTAGCTCGTAGAGGAATTCTACGCTCTGCTAATGTTGCTCATTTCTTTATTCCGCTGATTGAACACTTCGTCTTCGATAAGGCTGACGATGAGAGCGCTCATAATCTTAGTGCAGAGACAATCTCGACGATCTCAGCTTTGGCATTATCACTCGAATGGCCCCAATTTCGAGCTCTGCTTAAAAGGTATACAGGATACATTCAAAGCAAGCAAGACTTGGAGAAGACTGTCATCAAGCTTATTGGCAGAACGATAGACGCGCTCAGCGAAGCTAGTTTGAACAGGAAATCCCAGCCTGATGCCAGTCAGCAAACGGGTCTCAATGGTACAGAGTTCCCTGAGGTCATCCTCAGTACGCTCGCATCGACAATTCCCCGGCAAGAAAGGTTTACAGATGAAGTTATTAAACATTTACTACCTGCGATGCGCCTTTATTTGCATGAGAAAGATGAATCTACCGTGAGCCTTCGAATACCGGTTGCAGTGTCGACCGTCAAACTACTCACACTACTCCCTTCCGAAGTGCTCAAAGACCACTTGCCGTCAATTCTGACAGATATATGCAATATCTTACGAAGCCGAGCACAAGAGTCAAGAGATCTCACGAGGAGAACTCTTGTCGAGATTTCTACCTTGATCGGCCCGTCATGCTTTGGCTTCGTCTTGAAGGAGTTGCGTAGTTCTCTAGCGAGGGGCTACCAATTACACGTGCTGTCGTACACTGTGCACGCAATCCTTGTTTCCACCGCGGAGATCTACTTACCGGGTGAGCTGGATTACTGCCTCCCTCAGATAGTCTCCGTTATTATGGATGACATATTCGGGGCTATCGGGCAAGAGAAGGACGCGGAAGAATACATTAGCAAGATGAGGGAGGTCAAGAGCAGCAAAAGTTTTGATTCGATGGAGCTTATAGCCAAGACATCGAGTATTAATAGTTTCGTACATCTGCTAAGGCCACTTCAAGATTTGCTGCACGAGAAACTGGACTCAAAGATGGTGAGGAAGATCGATGAACTACTCCGGCGAATTGGTGCGGGCTTCCTTCGAAATCAGGCAATAAACGATCGTCGTATCCTGGTATTCTGCCATGAGATCATCAGTGAAGTTTACAAGACTGGGAATGCTCCGCATGCCGCGAGTCGTAAGGAAGATCACCGCACAAGAAGGTTCCTTATCAGCATGGAGGCAGCTGGCAAAACCAATACCCGTGGAAGTACCTCTTCGTATGGATACAAGCTTGCCCGCTTTTCATTAGACGTGCTTCGGTCTGTACTGCACAAGTACGATGTGCTGCAAATACCTGCTAACATTGCTGGCTTTATTCCACTCATTGGGGATTCTCTGGTGCAGTCAAATGAAGAGGTTCAGACTTCAGCACTCCGCTTGCTTACGACTGTCATCAAGGTCCCATTGAAGGAGATCGACGACAACGCAGGCATATACATTGCAGAGTCCATCAAAATCATGAAGGCTGCGACGTCGGTCAGCAGCGAGCTGGCGCAAGCAGCGCTCAAGCTTGTATCCGCTGTACTTCGAGAACGACACCATATGGAAATCAGAGAGTCAGATCTAGCATATCTCCTCAAACGGCTGATACCTGATCTGGAAGAACCTGATCGGCAGGGTGTTTGCTTTGCCTTTGTCAAAGCTGTCTTGGCTCGCAAAGTGGTATTTCCTGAGGTCTACGAGACCATGGATACAGTAGCCACGATAATGGTCACCAACCATACAAAAGGTGCTCGCGATCTGTCCAGAAGCGTCTACTTTCAGTTCATGATGGAGTACCCTCAGTCCAAGGCTAGATTCGTGAAGCAGCTGGCTTTTCTAGTTCACAATCTGGACTACAAGCATCAAGAGGGGCGCCAGTCGGTCATGGAGGCAATCCATCTATTGCTGTCCAAAGTTGGCGAAGACCTTGTGCAGGAGATTGCGGACACATTCTTTGTCGCTTTGGTATTGGTTCTTGTTAATGACGAGTCAGTCGATTGCCGAGAGATGGCCAGCGCGTTGATCAAGATCATTTTCGCAAAGGCAGACGCGGAGCGAAATAAATCCTTCGTAGTACTGCTTCGATCATGGCTAGATCAGCTTGAGCAGCCTGTACTCGTTCAAGCTGCACTTCAGGTTTTCCAGTTATGGCTCGACGGTGGCAGCAAGATTGATAAGGAGGTACCTCGGCTGTTACTGAGCCTTGGTCATCTCCTGGAGACGGGTCTGCGAGAAGAGAGCACGGCCGACTGGGAAAGGCTCTTCCTTTGTTTGCAACTGCTCTCGAGATTATGCCAGCTGAGCCCAGCCCACGCATTGGGCGCAAGCTCGGCTCCACTCTGGGCCAGCGTTCGCCAATCCTTGAAGTTTCCTCACTCCTGGGTCAAGCTCGCAACCGCTAAGCTGCTGGGTATATATTTCGCCGACTTCGCTAGGTCTAATGCCAATGAAACACAGGAATCGCTCCCCCTAAAGGGCTCAGGTGGTCTATTCCTTAAAAGCGAGGAGATGTTTGAGATCACGTGTGGCTCGCTAAGACTATTGGAAATGCCCAGGGTGGGCGAAGAGCTTGTAGGACAGAGCGTTCGGAATCTGATATTCCTCAGCAAAGTCATGGGACATGTAACAGTGAGCACGAACATTGCGCATGCCAAGATGCTTGCGGAAGCCGATGATGAGGACTTTGAGAATGGTGACAAAATCCATGAGAAGCCTACGCGGACTGTTCTCCAATTCGTCTTCGAGCGCACTGCGGCTATTGTCCGTCGGGGGCCATCAACGATCACAGCACCGGCCCTGACGCCTATGAAGGCTGCGTTGCAGCTGGTCGGCGCTCTATGCAACCATTTCTCATCCGACGCACTGATGCCGTCTATTCCTACTATTTTGCTACCACTCCACAATATGACAGACTCATCTATCCCTGCGCCCTTCTCGGCCGACGAAGCTTTTAGCACTACATACAAGGTCTTGGTATCTAACAGTAGCGAGATAATGTCATTGCTTCAAAAAAAGCTCGGGACCACTGAGTATGTTAGCAACCTGACCAAGGTTAGATCGATGGTGAAGGGAAGAAGGGAAGGCAGACGGGTTAAGAGAAGGATCGAGGCTATTGCGGAACCGGAGAGAGCAGGGAGATTGAAAAAAAGGAAAGGAGAGAAGAAGAGGGAGAAGAGAAAAGAGAGAAGTGGGGAAGAAAGGGGCAGGAGAAGAGGATGGTGAAAAGAGGCTATATAGTGATATCCACTGCCCGCATAGCGAAGACGTTGAGGACAGGAAGATTGTGTGATTGAGCTGAGCAGGATGATACCCACGAAAGATACGGCCAGTGAAAGGCGATAGCAGGTGTATAGTACTGTAAATGGTTCAGCAGAGATAGTCATATACTGCATCGTAGAATAAATGCTGTTCACCGCCAATCAAACGCTGGGCTCCGAGCCTATACAAATCATTTAATTAATATGACAATCCTATCCCTCTGCCCTCAACCCTCTTGAATCAGTGGGACCAATTTCAACCATGATTGGAAGACTCTGTTCCTTGTTCCACTCTCGTGTCCTTTCCCTTGATTTCCCAGAATTCAACATCCCCACCATCAGTTATGCTTCCTCTTCGGACCAGTTCGCCATTATTTCGCATGAGGTCTTCGAGCGTGAAAGGGTTGTCGGCGAATATCTATCACACCAGGCTGTCAGCAGGGAAGCTCCGTGTATATATCCGTTTCTCTCCGCAGAGTGGGATCAAATAGGGGTTTGGGGCATTTCATACCTTCAGATGATCGCTGATAACATGCCTATTCTTGCACTCCGGGCATGTTATCAATACCGTCCCATGATGATAGCCCTGCCTAGACATCTCGTGCGACGAGCGGTGCTTGCATGGTTTGCAAGTGAATGTGAGTTGATAGGTCGGTTCTTTCCTCCCCCTGCGCGAAGGCCGTGGGGCCTGTGGGCTCGGCGGCGAGAATCGCGAATGTAGAGGATCTTCCGTGGGCGATGAAGCAGGTGGCGATGAGCTGGTAGATGCATCTGATTGAGGAGGTGTTACTGGGGGTGAGGTAGTGAAAGGGACCTTGAAGCCTCCGGGCTGCGAGAGAACGATGCGCCGTGCAAGAGGTCTGGCGTATATGTGATGAAAGATATTTGGTCTGATCGCCGGTCGAAGTCCTCGAATAAGCGAACTGATGGTTTGTGAGGCATTCATCTTGAAGTTTGATACAACGCAAAAAACCTGTAGAGCAAAGAGCAGCTCCAACAAAGAGAGTGCCATACTCCGTCATTGCGGAAAAACTTCGGGTAAAGCTTTCATGGAGGGAGCCAAGCCTGGGGTAGGAATGAGGCCCTCTTCTGTTCACACCAATATTACCACAGCTTGCTGAACAACTTCTTTGAGGTTTGGAATCACCAAGCGTCATAAGCTTCAGGTAATGCCCCAGCTAAGGTACATGAAAGACTAGACTCACCGCCTCCAATTTCCACAAATGCTTCAAGCTTTAATCCACGCCCAATTCTGAAGACTCATGGAAGAAACCATCCGTGACGCGTGTTTCATAGCTGATCATCATTTGTCACAATGATAGCCGGAAGGGGTCGAACCAAAATTCGACCTCCCAGAAGGGTAAGTGAAGCTCCTGCTCGTGTTCAAGCGCGAGCCAGTGTTACCGCGATTTCGGCAAATTCTACAACACCTTCTATACAAGTTTCTCACTTCTCGCACTGCCTCAACCTCCACTTGCTTCTGTAGGGTTTGCCTTGGTTCTGCATTCTGTCTCCTTCACTGTTACACTGTGCCGCGCACACATCTAACCTCCAATATGGTAGCTAACCGGCCCCAGGGGCTGGGCAACAACGATACCGTCGACTTTGAGGAAATATGGGCTGTCCTAGGTGCCTCGCTCCGACAAATACATGGCAAGAATGCCTCGCGATTATCCTTCGAAGAGCTGTACCGTAACGCTTACAAGGTCGTCCTCAAGAAGCTAGGAGACGCTTTGTATGCGCGTGTTAAGGAATTTGAGAAAGACTGGCTTGTCAACAAGGTCCGGCCGAGCATACTGGAGGAACTTTCATCGAGCCTCTTGGTTGGAGATGTTGGGGTGTCGTCTGTTACGACGACGAACGAAAGGAGGACTGCGGGTGAGAAGTTCCTACAATCTGTCAAAGGGGCTTGGGAGGATCACCATCTTTGCATGGGCATGACTTCCGATGTGTTGATGTATATGGTATGAGGCGCGGCTGAGAAAGGCTGAAGAATGAAGTGACTGTGCTAAAAACCCTAGGAACGCGTTTACTGTAAAGACAATAGGATACCATCGATCTTCGAGGCCGCCATGGCTCAATTTCGTGACTTCGTCTATCGAGCATCCCTATCTTCGCAGAAGGACGTTACGGTCGCAGCGGTCCTCTTCTCGGTAATCCTTGATCAAATCAGGATGCAACGGCAAGGAGATGACATCAACAAGGCCACTATACGATCATGCATCTACATGTTGGAAGGGTTATATGACACAGAAGAACAAGATGAGTCGACGAAACTGTACCTCACCGAATTCGAGCCAGTCTTTCTGAACGCAACAAGAGAATTCTATCGAGCCGAAGGGGCAGCAATGCTCCAAGCAGTAGATGCTGGGACATTCTGTAGACATGCCAAACGGCGGGCGAATGAAGAACAAGATCGATGTAGATCAACCTTGTCCAACTTGACGACAGAAAAAGTCCAACTTGTGGTTGAGTCCGAACTCATCAAGGCTAACATAGGAGAAGTCATCAGAATGGAAAACAGTGGCGTCAAATACATGCTGGACAACGATCGTCTCGGCGAGCTTGAGTTGGTATATGATCTAATATCAAGAGTCGATCCCAAAAAAGAGGAGCTGAAGCAAGCCGTGCAAAAGCGCATCGTAGAGCTAGGCACGGACATCAATAGCGCAGCAGTCAAGCCTCCACAGGATGCACTGACCAAGAGCTCGAGACCAGAAAGTGAAAAAGGAAACGGAGAAGCCGCAGCTGCTCCTGAAAAGCCGGTCAACCTGCAGACCACGGCAGCTATTCTGTGGGTCGACGAAGTCTTGCTTTTGAAGAGCAAATACGACAAGGTCCTCGAACAGCCATTCCAGAACGACCAAGGGCTTCAGACAGCTTTCTCGAAGAGCTTTACTGACTTCATTAACGCGTTTGAACGAAGCTCGGAATACTTGTCGTTGTTCTTCGACGAGAACATGAAGAAGGGCATTAAGGGTAAAACCGAGAATGAAGTTGACAACCTTCTAGACAGGGGCATAACGCTACTTCGTTACATTCAGGACAAGGACATGTTCGAACGCTATTACAAGAAGCATCTGGCGCGAAGATTGCTATTGAAGCGTTCTGTCAGTATGGACGCCGAACGGCAAATGATTTCTAAGATGAAGCTCGAAGTCGGCAGCTCATTTACGCAACGCATTGAAGCGATGTTTAAAGACATGTCAATTTCAGAAGATCTGACCAGCTCATACAAAAAGCACGTTGCTCGCTTGGGCGACCGGGATCCAGACAGAGCCGAGCTAGGCATTTCGGTACTGACAAGCACCATGTGGCCCCTTGATGCAATGGGACCTACCTACCGCGATGATGAAGCAACAAGACCAATGTGTATATTCCCAGCGCAGATTGAGAAGATAAGACGAGGCTTCGAGAAGTTTTACCTTGACAAGCACAGCGGCCGACGTCTTACCTGGCTAGCCAACATGGGTTCCGCAGACCTGCGCGCTTACTTCGAGGAGATGAAGGGCAACAAAAAGGTCCGCGAGCTGAACGTTTCCACCTACGCCATGGCGATCCTTCTTCTCTTCAACGACCTTCCAAAAGGTGGTTTCTTGACTTGCGAGGAAATCCAGGCCAAGACCAATATTCCCTTCAATGAGCTTACACGCAATCTCCAGGCACTTGCCGTCGCACCCAAGACGCGCATACTGGTCAAAGAACCAATGAGCAAAGAGGTTCAGCTGACGGATAAATTCCTCTTCAACGAGCAATTCCAAAGCCAGTTTATGCGCATCAAGGTTGGCGTGGTATCGAGCGGCAACAGGGTCGAGGAATCCAGCGAGCGAAAGGCGACGGAGGAGAAGGTAGATGTCCAGCGTAGGGGCATCATCGAGGCGGCCATTGTGAGAATCATGAAGTACGTTCCGCCTGCATCGGAATTACCCAGCCTTTTGTGCAAGTCCGCTAACCTTATCAAACTACAGGCAACGCAAGGAACTCTCCCACCAAACCCTTGTCACCGAAACCATCCAGCAGTTGCTGTCACGCTTCAAGCCTGATCCCCTGATGATCAAGCAGAGGATAGAAGGCCTGATTGAGCGGGACTACCTCGAGCGTGTGGAGGATAAGGAACCTGCGGCGTATCGCTATCTGGCGTAGACAGTGATGTCACTCTTTGCGGGCGCAAGAACTTCGCTATGCGGTCTATGATTGAAACGAGGAGCAAACGGGGGCATTGGGGTTGGCTCTGCGTGCTAGGAGAGCTCCTCATGGCATATAGCGCGGAGCTCGGGTGCATTGTGATTCTTCCTTGGGGTCCAATGGGGGCTTTTCTTCAGCTATTCAAATATCAAAGTCACGGTGATCAGCTTTGACACTTCCTGAGGATCTTAGATGATCTCACATCTTACTTTGCTGTCCATGCTTGACCTGCCTCACACGTACCATTGTGAGCACTGTGTGTGATATTTCGAAAAGCACTAATGGTATCTCCGCTGATTCCCAATAAGTAAGTCCGACAACATCCTACCCCAACACCCTCAAGCCTCCCTTGGTCTTATCCCTCTTCTTCTGCACCCCCGCCCCCGTCGTATCCTTCAACCCACCACCTCCTCCCTTCCCCCCCTTCCCCTTC